>Ga0315543_1001785_pt1 | contig 22337 bp, 14 predicted proteins | sample SalMarSW160210MG_2_FD_203098 | JGI IMG/M metagenome (GOLD analysis project Ga0315543, IMG submission 203098) | Salt marsh sediment microbial communities from the Plum Island Ecosystem LTER, Massachusetts, United States - Salt Marsh Sediment SW1601-210 ...
TCTATGTACCAGATTATCGCATCAGTGTTGCTGTGCTCATAAATGAAGATAATACAGTATTCCTGGACGTCATTACCACCAATCTTATACTGGAAGCAATGAAGCCTTGAAAATTTTTTATGTGAGCAAAGAGCATAGGACTTAGAGCTTGGGGATGAGAAATAAGGAGGGAGCTGTGAAAAATAGTGACTGAGTGACGAAGTGACGGAGAGACGAAGTGAGAGAACTGGACTGATGCCGTGCCTGCCGGCAGGCAGGAATGATGAATTGAGATATGAGTTGTGAGTAATGAGAGTTGAGTACAGAGTTATTGGATGTTGAACGTTAAATGTTCGATGTTATGCCATAGGCACGCCCGTGGCAGAAGTTTAGTTTGTTGTTCATCCAACGGTTAATTACCTTCAGCTTCAAGATGGATATTAAGATAGCACCATACAAGTCCACTGATAAGGAAACTATTACGAAATTTTTCCCACCGGAATGGAACTTTGATTTCAAGGAATTTCTCTCCCGGCACAACAACAGAGATTATTTCCGTGGATTCTCCTTGCTGGATGGGGGTGAACCGATCGGTTTCGGTAACCTGATGGTTTTCGGAACCATTTGCTGGATTGGTAACATTGTTGTTTCTGAAAAGCATCGAAAAAAAGGATTCGGTACTAAAATAACCGAATACCTGATGCAAACCGGAAGAGATCTTGGTGCAGTAACATTCAACCTGGTAGCAACTGAACTGGGAGATCCCATCTACAGGAAGCTGGGATTCAAAACGGAATGCATGTATGAATTTTATAAGTTGAAAGGGAAACCACCTGAATTGAAGGCTTCCGGAAAAATCAGGGAAGCAAATCCATCCGATCTGCGTGAAATTGTTGACCTTGACCATCATACCACTGGCGAGAGAAGGGAAGAGATGATAAGCTCTTTTTTGACCGGTTCATTTGTAATGGACAGAGAAAATACATTGACCGGTTTCTTCATTCGTGGACTTGGGGATGGATTGATTGTGGGAATAGATCCTGAAGCCGGCATTGAGTTGCTAAAAAAGAAGATCGTATACTCTGACAGGCAGATCGTCCTTCCCGAATCAAACGTTTTTGCAAAAGATTTTCTATTGGATTGTGGATTTAATAAAACGATGGAACTTCCCAGGATGACCCTCGGGGAAAAATGCAACTGGAAGCCGAAATGTATTTTCAGCCGGGGAACGGGGTATTGCGGTTAACCTGCATTTAGACTATTTAATTCAAGTTGCCGGTTATATGAAAATTGCTTAATGTTTCTCCTGAATCATATAATTCTTATACTGGAGAGCGACTCTCTGAGTCGCTTCACCCGCCCCAGTGTAATACTTCACAATTTCGGTAACAAAATTTTAAATAACCATCTTAAGGTAGGTTTTACTACAGGTCCATCTATCGAAATTAGTTTTTGACCATCTCAATTTACCCCGGCAGGGGTATAACTATGAATAACCGCCGGTGGTAACCGGTGGTTAAAATGTACGAGGAGATTACAACCCTGTAGGGGTTGAATATTTACATGTAAGGCATTAGTATTCAACCCCCTGCCTGCCGGCAGGCAGGCATCCGGGGTTGTGATTTATCATCATTATCATACCCGGCACTACGCCCCGACAAAATCATCGGGGCTTGTACCGGGCTATTACCTTCGGTGAGCTCCGCTTCGCTCCGGTTCATACTTTAATCCCTCCGGGATTATGTTCTATATATCCTCCAGACCTTGTATAAAAAATTAGGCAATCAATTAACCAAATAGATCTTAAAATATTAAACAAAATCCGTTACCTGAATACTGAAGAAATACACCCCAGGCGGGAGTTTAAAACGCGCTCTGTAGAGCGCAAACGACTTGGAAAGTCGTTCTCCAAAAGTATTTTCTTAATATATTCAAAATGTATGGTACTTCTTCTATAACGGGCAACTTGAGTTAATTACATATTTCTTCGCACCTTTGTGTGATTCTTTTTCTTATCCAATCAACTCAAAACTTTAGAAAAAAAGAGGTTTTCTTCCCCGGTTCGGATGCAACGTAGATGCTTCCCCTGTGCAATCGCATGATCTGACGTGAAAGGCTCAATCCGATCCCATTGCCGTCCTTCTTTGTTGTAAAGAACGGGATAAAAATATCATCCAGAATCTCCTGCGGGATACCCTCTCCGTTATCCGATACCTCGATTACCGGTGTGCCATCCATCTCCCTGAATGCATTTAACTCAATCCTTCCACCTTCTGTTTTACGGAGCGCTTCAATGGAATTCTTCACCAGATTGATCAGAACCTGCTGGATTAATTTTTCATCCATGCTAAAAACAAGATCCTCCGGGACGATCCGCTGATTGATCCGGATTCCAGGCTTCTCAAGATCTTCTTTAAACAGGCTGGAAGCACTTTTTAAGAGCTTTGCGATTTTTACACTCAAAAGTTCCAGCTTTTCAATCCTGCTGATGCTCCTGTAATTGTTTATAAAATCGATCAATCCCTTGCTTCGTTCTTCGATCAGGTCGGCATTGATGACTGCATCCCGTATGTTTTCATCGCTAAGTTCCTCAGCACTTCCGATTTCTTCATCCCTTGTCAGGCATCGTTTAATAGCCAGTGTAAGCGTTGTGATGGGCGTTACAGAGTTCATGATCTCATGGGTCATTACCCGGATCAGCTTCTGCCAGGATTTAATTTCCTGTTCTTCGAGCTCCTGCCTGAAATCCTGCAGGGAGATCAATTTCAGCTGTTCATTGTGAAATTTAAAAGCGGTAGTGCGTATCAGAACCTGTAAAAGTTCATTGTTTATGGTCATTCTTAACACGGTTTGTTCACCGGGATTCATCTCATCCAGTACCCTGTCAAATCCGTCCATGATGGCGTTTAACTGGTCCAGTCGCATTAGTGATTTTATACCCAGAAGCTTCTTGGCTGCATCGTTTATCAAGGCTACCTTTCCATTCGCGGAAAAGGAAATCAATCCAATCGTTACGTGTTCGACGATATATTGCAGGTACTGGTACTGGCTCTCTTTTTCAATCCGGGCCTCCTTAAGAAGAGCAGCCGTTTCATTCAGTGTATCTGCCAGTTCCCGGAATGATCCACCCTTTTCCTTTCCCACGACAGAGAATGAAGAATCTTTATCTCTCAGGGATGTAAAAAACCTCGAAAGCTCCCGGTTCGTCTTATTCACATACCAGATTAATCCGTAGGTCTGGATCAACAGGATCGATCCCAGAAAAAGTATGGTATAAACAAATGGAGGATTCGCTATTTCATAGGCCAGCCACAAGCTGGTAAAAAAGATGAATGCTATACGAATAATAACATTGATGTAGAAATTCCTATAGACCATATTTTTTGATTTTTGAATATAATGTTGTCCTCGAGATATCCAGGATCTTTGCGGCTTTGCTCAGGTTGCCTCCGCAGTTCCGGAGGGCTTTTTCAATCAGTTTTTTCTCCACAACAGCCAGCTTCATGGAATCGGCTTCTGTTGTTTTCGTCATCGATGCAGAACCAAAGAAAAAATCTTCGGATCCCAGTGTTCCTGATTCGCAAAGAATCACCGCTTTCTCCATGGTATGCTTCAGCTCCCTGATATTTCCGGGCCAGCTGTGTGACAACAGCTTATCGTAGGCATCCCCTTTCATTACTACAGGGGCTTTTGCGTATTTGTTTTGGTACTTTTTCAGGAAATAATCGGCGAGGACAGGGATGTCCTCTTTTCGTTCCCGGAAGGCAGGTAGTTGTATCTGAATGGTATTGATCCGGTATAATAGATCGTCTCGGAAAATGTTCTGTGAAACCATTTCCTCCAGGTTCCTATTGGTGGCAGAGATAAGACGGATATCTACTTTAACAGTTGATTCTGATCCCACTTTTTTAATCTCCCTGTCCTGCAGAGCGTTTAACAGCTTTGCTTGTAATGGCATAGATAAATTGCCAATCTCATCCATAAACAAAGTGCCTCCCGATGCAATTTCAAATCTGCCTGTTCGCTCTTCATGTGCATCGGTAAATGCTCCTTTTTCATGGCCGAACATTTCACTTTCGAACAGTGTTTCCGTGATCGCTGCCATATCCACACTGACAAAGGATTCTTTTGACCGAAGTGATTGCCGGTGTATTTCCCTGGCCACCAGCTCCTTTCCTGTACCGTTTTCACCAAGGATCAACACATTTGCATCTGTAGCTGCTACCTTTTTAACGGTCTCCAACACATTACGGATAGCGGGTGAGTTTCCAATGATCGGATCCATTTGTTTGCTAAGGTCTTCTTTTAAGACTTCCTGCTTTTTCTGCAATCGGTTTACTTCAAGTTTGGATTTGCGCAGTTTGATCGCTAATTTCAAAGTCACAATTAACTTGTTTGCATCCCAGGGTTTTGTAATGAAATCGGTTCCCCCTTCCCGAATGGCTTTTACTGCCAACTCAATATCTCCATAAGCTGTGATCAGGATAACAACCGCATTGGGATCGATGTCCAGTATCTCCCGCAACCAATAGATCCCCTCATTTCCCGTCATGATCCCTGCCGAAAAATTCATGTCCAGCAGGATGACATCAAAATTGCCGGCCTTTACCAGTTCTGGTATCACATTCGGATTACTGACGGTCCTGACCGATTCAAAATCAAACTTCAGTAACTGGGTTAACGAACGAAGGATGTTTTCGTTATCATCAACAACCAGGATGTTCCCTTCTTTCTTTGCCATATGAATTGAAATCTTTGTGATAAATGTACGAAAAGGAATGATTTGTTCAAAACCCGACATTTGATGACGAAAATTGAACATATTTTCGATTTTTAAACCATTCATTTATTGATTAACTGTAAGGTAATGAGGTATATAATGATGCTGGCACGGCTCTTGTGAAATTTTGGCTGAGTATGTAAAATGATATTCAATACCATGGTAAGAAACTATTTCATCACTGCTTTTCGGAACCTGCTTTGGAACAGTGGATTCTCTCTCATCAATATAATGGGTTTATCCATTGGAATTGCCTGCTGTTTTATTCTGTTGCTTATTGTCCGTTTCGAGCTCAGTTACGACCGGTATCACGAGGATGTTGACCGGATATACCGGATAGAGAAGAATTCGAATATATATGGGAAAATTGAAAAATATGCGGCTATTCCCAGGTGTGTGGCAGATGCGATAGCCGATCTTGAGGAGGTTGAGGCAATGGGCAGGTTTAGTTCCTGGAGATCCTCCACGGTTCGTTACAAAGAGCAGTCGTTCAAAGAAGATAACATCAGACCGGTGGAGCCCGAACTATTTGATGTGTTAACCATTCCAGTGATTGAAGGGGATCCGGCTTCCCTTGAAAAACCTTTCACGGCAATGCTTACAGAGCATATGGCTCATAAATACTTTGGAGAAGAAAACCCATTGGGAAAATTTATCGAGATCGACACCAACCGTTTTGAAGTTACCGGGGTAGTAAAGGATATTCCTCCCAATACACACATGAAATTTGAGATTATGATTTCCGAGATTTCGACAGATATTGTATATGATATGCCGGAGGAGGTGAGGGCATTTAATCATCTTCCCACCTATATAAAGCTGGCCCCATGGGCAGACCCCATGGCATTTGAGAAGAAGATTGAAAACCTCGGGAATGAAATAAGTATGAATTTGAGGGTTACCGGCGGAGAAATCATGACCCTGTTCCTTATGCCCCTTAAAGACATTCACCTCTATTCCAACCTGCGCTGGGAGGTTGAACCGCCTGGAAATCCAACCATGGTTTATGCGTTTATCGGAATTTGCATTCTTATCCTGCTGACTACCTGTTTCAATTTCATGAACCTGTCAACGGCCCGGTTTATTAACCGGGCAAAAGAAGTAGGCGTTCGGAAAGTCTTTGGCGGAACCCGGAAAAACCTCATCCGGCAATTCCTTGGAGAGACGCTGCTGATAGCCCTTGTTGCCCACATTATTGCGATGTTCCTGGTTGAAATGTTTCTGCCGGTCATCGTCAGGTTAAGTGGTATCCCGCTAACGATTCATTACCTCGATCCGATAACGGTATTGTTTATCTTTTGTATCGTTATCACGATTGGTCTGCTGGCAGGATCTTATCCTGCATTCTTTCTCTCCTCGTTCAAGCCCGTGGATGTGTTTAAAGGTGGGTGGAATCCTTCGAAGAAGGGTATGCTTTTCAGGAAAATACTGGTAACAGGACAGTTTACTGTTTCTATTGGACTGGTAATCATAGCTTTGGTTATACAGAAACAGATGGTGTACATGAAGAATAAACCGCTTGGTTTTATCAAGGAGCAGAAACTGATCATTCAGCTTCCTGAAGGAAAGGTTTTGTTTGATAATTATGAGAGAGTAAAGAAAGAATTTCTGGAACACTCCGGTATTACAGCTACTACAATTTCCTCCAGTGTTCCCGGCAGGTGGAGATACTTCTGGAGATTATGGCCAACGGGGGAAGAGGAATCGAATACAAAAATGGTCAATTGCCTTCAGGCGGACTTTGATTTTATTTCCATTTACGGACTGCAGGTCGTTGCCGGAGAACCCTTCCAAAAGAACCTGAGCCCGGAGAGTAACCGGGGGCTCCTGGTGAATGAGGCAGCACTGTCTGTCTTTGGCTGGAATTCGCATGAGGAAGCACTGCAAAAAACCATTAACCAGAACGCAAATCCGGTCCGGGGAATATTGAAAAATTATCATTTCAAGGGACTCCAGTCGGAGATCGAACCCCTTGGGGTATTCCTGATTGAAGATGATTTCAGGTACCTGACCCTGGTTTTCCAGGAACACCGGGTGAGTGATGTTCTTGATTTTACCAGGAAGAAACACAAGGAGTTGTTTCCCGATGCGGTTATCGACTACTTTTTCCTGGATGAGGATTTTGAAGCACAATACCAAAAGGAAGAGAAGCAAAGTCAAATTGTAATCCTCTTTACCTTACTGGCTATTTTTATTGCCTGTCTTGGCTTGTTTGGTATGGCATACTATAACCTGGAAAACAGGAGAAAAGAGATCGGGGTCCGGAAAACAAACGGTGCCAGTACGGTTTCACTGTTCTTCCTGATGACCTGGGACTTTACCCTGCTTGTCCTGGTTGCCTTTATCATTGCCTCTCCACTTGCCTGGTGGGGCTGCAGGGTATGGTTGAATGATTTTGCCTACCGGACCAGCCTCAGTTGGTGGATCTTTCTTTTGGCAATCGGAGTTGTTTTGATCATCTCATATATCACTGTCGGATACCAGTCCCTGAAAGCGACCCGGACCAACCCGGTGGATTCGCTGAGGTATGAATGAGTTGATAAGTTATAAGAAGAGTGAAGGATAAAGGGGTAGGATGTGCTATTGGCATGCCTGCGGCAAAGGATTGAGGAAGTTCAAAGTACAGAGTACAGGGTTCAGAGTTCGTGCCGTCCCTAGTCTACTGCTTCATTACACTATGGACTTCGTCCGACAAAATTGGTGGATACTGTACATTATATAAAATGCAGGAATACTATAAGATTACTGACTGCAGAAGGGAACATTTTTAAAAAACCGAAAAACCAACATGTTTATAAATTACCTGAAAATCGCTTTTCGTAACCTGATCCGGCAAAAATGGATCTCATTCCTGAATATTATCGGGTTAGCGATTGGAATCACAAGCATCACATTGATATTTCTGTACGTTAAGCATGAGCTAACCTACGATGCGTTTCATGAAGATGCAGACCGCATTTTCCGGATTGCTCACGGCAACCTGTCAGAAGGGAAGGAGACCGGGTTTGCTGCAACCAATGTGCAGATTGGAGAAGAACTTCAGAATGGTTATGAAGAGGTGGAAGCGGCCGGCAGATTTGGCTGGCAGCGTGAAGTGGCGGTGAAATACCATGAGAATATACAGATGACAGAGCCTTTTCTTGCTGAACCCGAAATCTTGCAGATTTTTTCAATTCCATTTATTTCAGGAGATCCGGGAAATGCCCTGGACAGACCCTACACAGCAATCATTTCTGAAACATTTGCAGTAAGCCTCTTTCGGGAAAGTGATCCCATTGGAGAATCGGTAAAAATTGATACCAATTATTATGAAATAACCGGTGTATTCCATGATTTGCCTGGAAATACACACCTGCAATTCGACATGCTCCTTTCCTGGCAAACCTGGTTGGAAGGAGAGGTGAATGAACACATGAGAACCGGTTGGTTTGTCCCAACCTATGTAAAACTGAAACCGGGGTATGATCCGGAAGTATTTGAGAAAAGACTCAATGAAGTGGCTGACCGGTTGTTGGGTAAGGATGATGAATTGACAAGGCAGAAAGAAATCCATTTTCTCCAACCTGTAAAAAGCATTCATTTTCATTCAAACTATATCTGGGAGATCTCTCCTCCCGGGAATCCTCTTTATGTGCATATATTTATTGCCATCGGATTATTGATCCTGCTCATTGCCTGTATGAATTTTATGAACCTCTCAACGGCCCGCTTTGTAAACCGATCGGTTGAAGTTGGGATCAGGAAGACAGTTGGTGCTTCGCGCAAGGATCTTATTAAACAGTTTCTTGGTGAATCCCTGCTTATAGCATTCATTGCCCATATTGTTGGAATGTTTCTTCTTGAGTTTACACTGCCACTATTTAGCAGGATTACTGAAATCCGGTTTTCTATTCAATACCTGAACCTGACCTATATCATGTATCTGATATCACTGATTGTCATTATCGGGATCTTAGCCGGTATTTATCCTGCACTTTTTCTCTCATCTTTCAAACCGGTTTATGTGCTGAAAGGATGGATTGGTGAACAGGTGACCAGCTTGAATATCCGAAAAATACTGGTTATCGGTCAGTTCGTTATCTCAATTACATTGATTATTGGATCTCTGATGGTTTACAGGCAACTGGTCTATATGAAAAACCAGCCGCTTGGATTTTCTATCGATAAGAAGTTCGTTATCCAGTTTCCGAGAGAGGGAGTTACGAGAACGAATTGTGACAGGATAAAATCAGATTACCTTTCAATCCCAAATGTGGAAAATGCTGCCTTTTCATCCAGTGTTCCCGGTCGGTGGAAATACTTATGGCAGCAGTGGCCTTCAGGGATGAGAGAAACAAACCAGATACTTCTGAATTGCATGGGTGTGGATCATGATTATCTTGGTTTGTATGATATTGAAATTATTGCTGGCAGGGGGTTTGATAAATTGCTGAGTGATAGTTCCAATGATGGATATGTATTGAATCTTGCTGCTGTGAAAGCATTCGGATGGGAATCAGCTGAAGAAGCTATGACCCATACAATGAATGACAGGGATGAACCAATTCTTGGTATCGTGAATGATTACCATTTCCAGGGATTACAGTCTGCAATTGAACCGTTGGGTATTTTCCTGTTCCAGGATGATTACCGGTATTTAACGCTTTCGATTGGCACCTATGATTTTAGTCAGACACTGGATCAGATAGAGAAAATATACCGTAACCAGTTTCCAGGTGAACTGTATGATCACTTTTTCCTGGATACCGATTTTGATACGCAGTATAAACGGGAGGAAAAACTTACCAGATTGGTCTTTCTATTTACACTTTTAGGAATTACAATTGCCTGTATAGGATTGTTTGGAATGGCTTCATTTATGGCTGAAAAAAGACGCAAGGAGATCGGGATCAGGAAAGTCAATGGAGCTATGATCACCCAGATTATCCTCCTTTTCTCATTTGAAGTGATCAAATGGATCCTTATCGCACTTGTTGTTGCTATTCCCTGTGCATGGTATGGAGTCAACAAGTGGCTGCAAAGTTTTGCTTATCAGGTGGATATAAACTTCTGGGTTTTCCTTGTGGCAGGTGCCCTGGCCTTTCTTATTGCCATGCTAACCATTAGTTACCAGGCAATCAAAGCAGCCAGGACCAACCCTGTGGATACATTAAGATACGAATGAGCAGAGGGCAAAGGGTAGAGAGCAAAGGGTATCCGCCTGCGCCAAGGCTACGGCGGACGAAGAAGGATGAAGGATAATTGATTGAGTACAGAGTTGGACAAACGATAAAAAATACCCCGAAGGGGTAAAACATTGGTAGCCCCGGGTGAGGGAACGATAGTGACCGTAACCCGGGGTTAGTATGCAAAAGTAAACGAGGTCCAACTGCCTGGCAATTCTTCAGGAAATCATTCCATGGACCTCAAATCACCAGGCATCAATTAGAGCAGGAGGCTTTGAGAGGGAAAGACTGAGAGACAAAGAGCGGAAGAGAAGGAGTGATAGAGATACGATGAGAGATGAGTTGTAAGAGGTGAGAAGCGAGTGAAAGATCCCGGGTGCTCAGTCCTGCCTAATTGACTGCCCGCCCACCCGGACCGTTCGGATGGGGATTCTTTGACCTCTGCATGCCGCACGGCTGGTTTCTCTTACGAACTGTCCCGGAGGTGCCATAGGCATACCTTCGGTAGAATAAAAGATAATATGCAGCCACATGGCTTTATAACTCCCCACAAAATTTTACATGCCCTGCACTATTTTGATTCTAATGGATTGCTAACTTTATAATAAAGTTAGATTTCATGCTAAAAAAGAAAACAACTACATTTTTAACCACAACTTGTTCCGAAATTCGAGATTTGAATTTTCCAAATTAAAACCAACCACACAAAACCAGAAGGATTTAATCGTACTCAACGCTCGAAAAGAAAAAAATATAAAAAAATTTACTTCGCTATTCAAGTGATTATTATTGAGCTACACAGGATTATGATGATTGCTTCTGGTAAATTTTTGGTAAATGCACTAAACATAAATAAATTAACTATTGCCAGGGTTTACAAAAGATTGTAAGCAATTTTCCCGTTGAACATTTCATGGAAAATCCCTCCTTATCTCGAGACAAAATAAATACACGATAAAAATATCGTACGATAATTTGGACGTAAGTAATTATTATCGTATATTAACCCCGTTTATTTTAAAAATAATGCAAAATGAAAACCACAACTATAATACCCCTTACACCTCAAACAGGTGGTGTACTAGAACCAGGCCAAATTATAGGAAGAGAAGATATAATAAAGGAATACTGGGAAATACTACAGAGGCAAGGTATCGTTTTATATGCTGAAAGACGCTTCGGGAAAAGTGCTGTCTTAACAAAGATGAAGGCAGAAGATCGAAAAGACTATTTAAGCACTTATAAAGGCGTTGAAGGAGCTGGAAATGCAGATGAATTTGTAGAACAACTATTTGATTATGTTTTAAAAGCTAAATTATTTGAAGAAAGTAATTCTAAGAAAATTGAAAATACTTTCTATAAAATTACCTCATATATCCCTAAAGCAGGCCCACTTGAATTTAAAGCAAAAGATAAAAAATGGGAAAAACAACTCAACTATTTACTAACATCGCTAGTCGAGCAACGAAGCGAAAAGTACATTGTGATTATGCTTGACGAATTCACTATTATGTTAGACAACATGGAAGAATCCGAGGCTGTAAATATTTTAGGGTTTTTAAGAGACCTGGTGCAACATAGGTTTTCCGAAAAACTCAGGTTTGTTTATTGTGGTTCAATAGGAATTGATTTGGTATTAGATAAATTTAAAAGAGCAGGACATAATATAGGAGACCCAATTAACCATATGAATAAACAAAGACTTCTTCCTTTTACAGACGAGGAAGCTTTGTTTTTTTGTAAGTGCCTGAATAAAGGCTGCGAACTTGCCCTAACAGAAGACCATATGAAATACATTTACAATCTTGCAGATAATATTCCTTATTTTATTGATAAAATTTTTGACAGAATTAAAGATAGTACCCAAATAAACAAATCAGTAATAGATAACGCTTTAAGAAATATTTTGGAAGATCCGAGTGATCCCGATAATCTCAGTCATTTTTATGATAGGATAACCCATTTCTACCCAAACAAAATTATTACCTACCATGTTTTGAATTACTTATCTAAGATTGATAAATACACTTCTGAAGATGTGATTGCAGATCATATAAATAATCAAATGGATGCAGATAGAATCCTTATTAACGATGAAATTGACCGTCTTTGGAGAGACGGGTATCTTAAAAGAAAAATGATAGACAGCAAAAGGCATTTCCAATTTAATTATTCAATCATCAAGAAATGGTGGGCAATAAATAAAGCAAATTAGGTTTTTATAAATACACTTACAATGGCAACCTCCTTATTAACATTCAACGCAAAGATTGTAGATCCGGAAATTCTGGAACAGACCCTTGTAGGACGGAAAGAAACCTTAGACCGTCTGGAAAAAGAATTGTTAACCAAAGTAAAAAATAAGCATACTTATCAAAGTTTGATCATTGCCCCAAGGGGAGGCGGAAAGACACATATGATACAGGTATTGTATAACCGTTTGAAAAAGAATAAAAGCATCTCAAAAAAAATCCTGATCTCATATATGGTTGAAGATGAAACTGGTATTGCCAATTTTCTGGACTTCATGTTGCGAATATTAGAATCTTTTATACGATATAGCGAGGTAAATAGCAAAGATTTGAAAAGGGCGATTTTTGAAATTTCCAATATAGCAATTCAACACCAGGAAACTGCCATTAAAAACTTATTGTTAGACTATATTGGCGATCGAACACTTATCATTCTTATCGAAAACCTGAACATTGTTTTTGAAGGCATAAAAACAAACGGACAGGCAAAACTGCGAGACTTTATGCACGAATATAACAAGATAAGTCTTGTTGCTACCAGTCAAAACCTCTTTGCTCAAATTCAAAAAAGCGAATATCCTTTTTACAATTTCTTTAAAATTCATCATTTAGAAAAATTAGATTATCAACAGTCCTTAGAGTTTATCCAAGCCATTGCAAGTGCAGAACCTAATAAAATCATCAATGAACAGCTTCAAAAGCCGGAAACCCAGGGAAAAATAAGAGCCATCTATGAACTCACCGGGGGAAACCACAGGTTGCTGGTAAGTTTTTATTCTTTTTTAAAAGCAGAAATAAAATCCGACTTATCCCTGGTGTTTATAAAAACAATGAATGACCTCAAGCCTTATTACGAACAGTTTATAAAGAAACTGCCTGTGCAGGAACAAAAGATAGTAAAACACCTTAGTTTAAAACACAAACCCCAAAAAGGAAAAGACATTGCCCGCTTTTGTTTTATTCCACCAAACATTATCAGCAAACAACTTTCGGAATTGTACAGTAAAGGGCATATAGATAAACACAAAGAAGGGAAAGATGCCTATTACGAACTTAAGGAGCCGCTTATGCGTATCTGTTTTGAGATAAACGAAAGCCCTGACGGTATAGCCAAACTATTTGTGGATTTTTTGAGCGTGATATACACCACTCAAGAACTAAAATCCAAATACCTGATGTTCAGATATGCAGCTAATCTTCAACCCATAGAAATACAGGAAAAATACCAGAGAGAAGCCCTTATGATGAGCAAAGCAATAGATCCGAAAATACTGCAAGAATTTAAAACGCATCCCGATCTGGAAAAACTCAAAACAGAAAAAGAGATTGAAGTGTATATTAAAAAATTGAATAAAAAAGATAACGATTCAAAATATCTTCTGGAAGCCCAAAATTATTATAAATCAAAAAAATACGAAGAAACTATTACTACCCTGCAAAAAGCAATTGATATTAATCCAGAAAATGATAGCGCTTTTATTCTAATGGGATCTGCTTTTTATAAATTGAAGCAATATAAAGAAGCCATTAAAGCCTGTCAAAAAGCGAACGACATTAATCCAGAAAATAATATTACTTTCCATCTAATGGGATTTGCTTTTCATGAATTAAAGCAATACAAAGAAGCCATAACTGCCTATCAAAAAGTAATAGATATCAATCCTGAAGATGAAATTGCTTTTATGAATATGGGATTTGCTTTTTATGAATTAAAGCAATACAAAGAAGCCATAACTGCCTATCAAAAAGCAATAGATATCAATCCTGAAGATGAAATTGCTTTTATGAATATGGGATTTGCTTTTCATGAATTAAAGCAATACAAAGAAGCCATAACTGCCTATCAAAAAGCAATAGATATCAATCCTGAAAACGAAATAGTTTATCGGCGGGTGGGATTATCTTATCGTGAATTAAAAAAGAACAAAGAAGCCATAACTGCTTATCAAAAAGCAATTGATATTAATCCTGAAGATGATCAAGTTTTTATTGCAATGGGAATGGCTTATTATGAATTAAAACAATATAAAGAAGCCATTAAAGCCTATCAAAAAGCAATTGATATTAATCCTGAAGATAATACCGTATTTATTCTAATTGGAATTACTTATTTAAAATTAAAGAAATATAAAGAAGCCATATCTATCTCTCAAAAAGCAATAGACCTCAAACTGGAAAACAATGACACTTATACACTGATTGGAGTTACCTATTATGAACTACAGAAATATAAAAAAGCCATAACTTTCTATCAAAAAGCAATAGATATTAATCCTGAAGACGATTTCGCTTTAATTCTTATGGGAAATTCTTATTATGAATTAAAACAATATAAAGAAGCCATTAAAGCCTATCAAAAAGTAATTGATATCAATCCTGAAAATAATTTCGCTTATTCTGGTATGGGGATTGTTTATCTAAAAATGGGAAAAATTGAAGAAGCTTTGGATATATTTAAACAAGGTTTAGAGATAAACAAAGATGATATAGACTTACATTTCAAATTACTGAATATATTAATCATCACAAATGAATACATCGCAGCGAAAGACCAACTATCCAGCGCCCTAAAGAAAGCAAAATACTCTGATTTGTTGCAAAACCTGGTTACACGAGATATATTGTTTCCTTTATTCAGATATGGCTCTCTGACTTATATGCGATCCTTTTTCACTCATTTAATAAAAATTATTAAGAAAGAAAAGATAGAAGAAGTTTTGTGGAATGCATTTCCCAAAACCATTTTTGAATTATTGGTATATATAGAACAGTATGATAGTGAACGCCTTTCAGGCATAGAAAAGCTGTTAGTAACATCATTATCAAAAGAAAAGAAAATGAGAATCTCTTTAATGATGCTAAATGTAGGTATCCGTTACCTTAAAGAGAAAGATCAACGGGCCATCTATGACTTAAGCAAAGAGGAGCGAAAAGTGTTTATGGAGTTCGTAATAGAACCTAGAGGGAAAAAAGAATCACAATAATAATATTGAATATTAAGTACATTATTCTACAGGTGGTTAAATCCCCCAACATACATCCATACATATTGGCAAATCGCACAAATTCTTGTGTAGACCAAAACGCCAAAGAGTATGTCTGTCCAATCGCACTGAAGAAAAAGCACGAAAATCTAACAAAAGCTAAAATCATGTGGGCAGGAAGTGGTAAAATGAAACAAATTACAAATAATAACAACGCAGCGGTTTGAAAAGCAAGTGGGTTGTAATGCCTGACAACTTTTAACCAGGCACGTTACATTTCATTAAACAGAACCATAATCATTTTGAAGCAGGAATTAATAAAATATTGTGTAATCAAAAAATGGAGGTAGAAATGGAAAAATCCTATCCCAAAAACCTGGGACGCAGATCGTTTGTCAGGCAGAGTATCCTTGCAGGCTTGGGATTATCCTTCAGTCTCAGACCGGGTTTTACTTCACCATCAGAGAGAAGACACATTGGGATCATCGGGCTGGATACATCTCATTGCATCGCCTTTACCAAATTTATTAATGCTCTTTCGAAAGATGAAACGGATGGTTTCAGGGTAGTGGCTGCCTATCCTAAAGGGAGCCGGGATATTGAATCAAGTGTTAGCCGGATTCCCCAATACACTAAAGAGATCCAAGAGATGGGAGTTGTCATTGTTAATTCGATTGAGGATTTGCTACTACAAACCGATTTCATATTGCTTGAAACGAATGATGGGAGGCTTCATCTGGAACAGGCAACTCAGGTTCTGGAATCAGGGAAGCCATTATTTATTGATAAACCCATGACAGCTTCCCTTGCAGATGCTATAAAAATATTTAGTAAGGCAGAAAAGAAAAAAACACCTCTGTTTTCTTCTTCTTCCCTGCGTTATTGCCCGGGAGCTCAGGAATCCAGGAAAGGAGAAGATACCGGAGAAATCCTCGGTGCAGAGACCTATAGTCCTTTGATCATCGAACCTACACATCCGGATCTGTTCTGGTATGGGATACACGGTGTTGAATTGCTGTTCACCATTATGCAAACCGGATGTCTCTCTGTCAGAAGACTATCTGCTACCCATACAGACCTAGTCACCGGGCAATGGGATGGGGATCAGATCGGGACTTTCCGGGGCATAAAACAGGGATTCCACGATTATGGCGGGATTGCATTCGGAAAGACCGGAATCCAACATCTTGGTCCCTATGCGGGCTATGCTCCCCTGGTGAATACAATTTTGAGGTTTTTCAATACAGGGGAAGTCCCTGTCAGTCCGGATGAAACCCTTGATATCCTGGCATTTATGGAGGCTGCCGATGAGAGTAAAAAAAGAGGTGGGGAATGGATCAGCTTAAAGGAGATATTTCAAAAAGCCCTTAAAAATTTCGGCTAATCCGGGGAAGTTCATGGTTTCACCAGTCTTAGGATACATATAATCCCTGGAATTACTAATTGAACATCCGGTAATATATGTTCTGTTTCACGCAAGGGTAAATGACTTTTCACATGGTATGAGTACAATAGATTACATCGTATTGTTTGGTTTTTTCATTGCGATTACGGTTTTCGGATTATGGATGTCCCGTAAGATCAGGAGTAGTGACGGATATTTCCGGGGAGAACGCAGGTTTAAATGGTGGATTATGATGGGGCAGGCATTTGGTACGGGAACACATGCGGAGATGCCGGTTGCACAGGCAGGAGTGACATTCCACCTTGGGTTCGCAACCATATGGTATCAATGGAAAAATATGCTGATTACCCCATTCTACTGGCTGCTCGCTCCTTTTTACAGGAGAAGTGAACGAACCACAGTTGGTGAAATTATTGAAGACAGATATGGAAGAGGGTTAGGGGTGGTCTATTCGGTTTTTGCCATTGGCTTTTTTGTATTCAATATGGGTGCAATGTTACAGGGTGCTGCAAAAATCATATCTGTGGCAAGCGGGAACATGATCTCTTCCAATGGTGTGGTGATGGCCATGACGGTTGCTTTTCTGGTCTATAGCTTTTTTGGCGGATTAATCGCATCCGCTCATACTGATTTTGTTCAGTCATTCCTGATTATTCTCCTCTCCATGCTGCTTATACCATTAGGATTGCGTGAAATAAATGGATTCGGGGGCATGAAGGAGGTCCTTCCGGATGACTATTTTACTCTCTTCAGTGATGTAAGCGGAATGAATTTCTTTACCATTGCTATGCTGGCTGTCAACGGGGTGGTTGGGATCACAGCCCAGCCACATATGATCTCCATGTGTGCAACGGGGAATACAGAACGTTCGGGTCGTATAGGACAAACCTTCGGATCCCTGGTAAAAAGGCTTTGTACCATCGGATGGGCATTAACGGGATTGATCGTCGCAGCACTGGTAATTAAGAATAAGGTTGAACTGACAGATCCGGAAATGGCATTCGGTTATGCAAGCAGGGTTCTTCTTTTTCCCGGATTAACCGGATTAATGCTGGCAGCCATTGTCGCAGCAAATATGTCATCCTGTTCAAACTTCATGGTGAATACGGGAGCCCTGTTTACACGAAATCTATATCAACGGTACATGAATCCAGGGGCAACCGACCGTCAATTGCTTTGGATGGGACGGTATTCAGGACTGTGTTTATCACTGCTGGCCGTTCTTTTTGCCCTGAGCATAAAAACCGTCCTGCATGCTTTTCTTTTTACAGAAACGATCGCTGCTTTTATGGGTATTATTTTCCTGGGAGGAATCATGTGGAAAAGAGCGAACCGGTATGGAGCTTCTGTTGCAATCATCACTGCTTTCTGTACCTATTATTTGTTGAATTTCCTGGGTACAGGGAAAATCATGCTGGTCTACGAATGGCAGCCGGCTCCCTTTGGCTGGTCCATGCTTATCGGGTTTTGTTTGTACTGGCTGGTAAGCATTATCACCCGTCCGGAAGATGAAAAAAGAGTTGAAATCTTTTTCGACCGTATGCGAAGAAAATCAGATGCACTGGATTCAGGTCCCGGTGTGAAAAGCCCGCTTGCCTCGGAGACCGGGGAGGATCTTCTGCTCCTCGATATTCCGGAATGGAGAAAAAAAGAGAGATGGAAGAATTTTTTTAAACGGTATCGGGAAGATCTGGCTGGTTTCTTGCTGAGCTGGATCCTTGTGGGATTCATTATCCTGCTGGCCTGGGCAATCCTGAAAATTGGTTAACCCGGATTATTCATAAATAATCCTGACGACGAATTCCGTAGGAATCCCAATGGGAGAAATACCACAAATTTGAGTTCATTCCAATCCTCAAATTAGGGTATTTTCTTGTCGGGGTTTACCTTCGGTGAGCTCACTCGCTCAAGGCGAGTTCGGTTCCCGCATTGCTTCCCTCTATCCATCACACATTCATGCAATGCACTACGTTTTTGCATGAATAATGCGGGTTAATTCTACTTAAATGACGATCTTTGATTAACTCCGGTTATATGAATATAAGGATTTATAAAAACAGGCAGGAACTGGGAAAAGAAGCAGCATCTGATGCAGCCGGTATAATAGAGAATGCCATCCGGGTTAACGGGAGAGCAATCCTTGTTCTCGCTACAGGAACCAGCCAGTTTGAAATGCTGAAATACCTGGTTGAGAAACCAGGCGTTGATTGGTCAAAAGTTGTGCTTTTTCATCTGGATGAGTATATCGGGATTCCAGTGGACCATCCTGCCAGTTTCAGGCGATACATACAGGAAAGGGTAATTGATAAGGTGGGACCGATGAAAAAAGTTTACCTGATAAACGGCCAGAACCGCAATCCACGTAAAGAGTGTCAAAGATTAGGAAAAATTATTTCAACTGTTACTGTTGACCTTGTACTCGCAGGGATCGGTGAAAATGGCCATCTGGCATTTAACGATCCACCGGCTGATTTTACCACCGAGGAGCCGTTTATCCTTGTTACCCTGGATCGGAAATGCCGGCAACAGCAACTGGGTGAAGGTTGGTTCAAAACCCTGAAAGAGGTTCCGGAAAAGGCAATCACCATGTCAATCAGGCAAATTATGAAATCCAGGCAGGTCATCTGTGTGGTGCCGGATAAACGGAAAGCCCAGGCGGTAAAAAAATGCCTGGAGAGGGAAGTCTCCAACCAGTATCCTGCCTCAGTGCTGCAGGAACATCCAAGCTGCACAATCTACCTGGACCATGATTCTGCCTCAATGCTAACACAAAAAAAACAGAAAATCAATTGAATACAAGATGGAGCGAAATGGATTCGTCGATCTTCAGGTAAATGGATTCGGAGGGATTGACTTTTCATCACCGGATCTGACCCTTGAGGAAATTGTACTTATTACCAGGGAATTAATTCATCAGGGAACGGTAAAATATTTACCAACAATCATATCCAGCCCATTGGAGGTGTATGAACACAATCTGCCATTATTTGCCCTCGCTATGGAGCTTCCTGAAATAAAGGACCATATTCCGGGATTGCACCTGGAAGGACCGTTCATATCGAGAAAGCCCGGGATAAGGGGTGCCCATAATCCTGCCTGGATCATCCCACCCGATATACCTCTGTTTGACCGGTTTATGGAATTAGCAAAGGAGAAGATCAAAATGCTGACCCTCGCAGCAGACCTGCCGGGAGCTGAACAATTATGCAGGCATGCAGCACAACGTGGAGTGACCGTTTCACTGGGACATCAGGATGCAACATGGGAAGATTTGCAGAGACTTGTTGAAGCCGGTGCAAAAGCACTCACTCATCTCGGGAATGGAATTCCAAAAAAAATAGCCAGGCACGATAATCCCCTTGTCGCAGGAATAGCCAATGATGATCTGATAGCCATGATCATCACAGACGATCATCACCTGCCGCTTCCGCTATTGAAAACCATTATCAGGACAAAAGGTGCGGACAGGATTATTGTCGTTAGCGATTCATCACCGGTCGCAGGATTGAAACCTGGTAAATACAAAACGTATGGCCAAATTGTCAGTCTTGAACGGGGAGGACGACTTTACATTCCACGAACAGGATATCTTGCAGGATCATCTGCAACCATGAAGCAATGCATTGATTACCTGGATGCTTCCGGATTATTAAACGGAGAAGAACTGAAAACGGTAGGAATTTACAATCCATTAAAGCTGATCGGACTGTCATCCGGAAAGAAATAAGGAATAAAAATGATAAAGTCATGACAAATTATAGTCGACGGAATTTTCTCAAAGTTACCGGCTCAGCGGGAGTTGGATTGACTCTGCTGTCCCATCCACTGACTCTTCTGTCCAACGGTTCACCTTCCAGTAAGATAGTCGTTGCTGTAATGGGAGTGAGGAGTCGTGGAAGAGCACTGGCAGTCAACTTTGCCCGGCAGAAAGACACGGAAGTGGCATATGTCTGTGACGTGGATGAGCGATACTTGAATGAATGCATCAAAAGCATCTCTGCAATCCAGCAAAAACGACCGAAAGGGGAAAAGGATTTCAGGAAAATACTGGATGACAAATCAGTGGATGCGCTTGTAATCGCTGCTCCGGACCATTGGCACGCCCCGGCCACCATCATGGCGTGTGAAGCAGGGAAACATGTGTATGTTGAAAAACCATGCAGTCACAATCCGAAAGAAGGGGAAATGATGGTGAAGGCTGCCCTCAAATACAAGCGGAAAGTTCAGATGGGAGCCCAGAGGAGATCCTGGCCGGTAATCATCGAAGGGATAGAAGAGGTGCGAAAGGGGACGATTGGAAATGCCTACTTTGCAAAAGGATGGTATGCCAACACCCGCCCTTCAATCGGTACTGGAAAAGTGGATGATGTTCCGGACTACCTGGATTTCAACCTCTGGCAGGGACCAGCTCCGAGGAAAGAGTACAGGGACAACATCCATCCCTATAACTGGCACTGGTTCTGGCATTGGGGTACAGGAGAGGCAGGTAATAACGGAACCCATTCCATTGACCTGATGAGATGGGGACTTGGTGTTGATTACCCCGTAAAGGTGGTTTCAGCAGGTGGCAGATACCATTTCAGGGATGATTGGGAAACACCCGATACACAGGTTATGAGCTTTGAATTCGAGGAGAACAAGGTGATGACTTGGGAAGGACGGAGCTGCAATGGATACGGAGTGGAAGGTTCCGGTTATGGAATCATTTTTTATGGTGACCAGGGAACACTGGTCATGGGAAATAACAGCTATGCAATCTACGATATGGAGAAGAAGCTCATCCGGAAAAAAGAGGATGTCGCGGAAAATGATCCTCAGAATATTTTAGGACCGGGTGAAAGGCTCGATGCGCTGCATATCAATAATTTCCTGAACAGCATCAGAAGAGGAGACCCGTTGAACCTGGATATCAAGACGGGTCATATCAGCACCCTCTTGTGTCACTTGGGAAATATTGCACAACGCACTGACCATGCTCTGCATACGGATCCACTGAATGGTCATATACTTCAGGATGAAGCAGCCATGAAATTGTGGTCCCGAACCTATGAACCGGGATGGAAACCGGACATTTGAGATGTGAATGACACAATGAACGTTTCTGGACAATCCCTGTTTAGTTTCGATACAAATTTATATGATTTCACAGTTCAATATATTCTGTAAACCATACATAATCAATACCATGCAATGATTGGTATCAATCTTGAAGTTAATGTGTGCTGTATGAATCTCAGATCTCAGCAGACAACCAGGAAATAACCATTATAACCTATCCAACCCATGAAATCAAAACTACACCGCCGTGAATTTCTTGCCAGATGCTCCATTGCTGGACTTACAGGTTGCGGATTACTGATAAGCTCTAAAATTTCTGCGTTTGATCATTTTGCTGAATATGCAAAAGGAGAAGAAATTGATCCGAAAAAATTGATGTGCTGCGGGTATACATGCCCGGATGATTGCCAGTTCCTGAAAGCATCCCTGGAGAATGATAGTGAATTGAAGAAAGAAGCGTATGAACTGTGGAAAATCAAGGAACGATTTGATGTTGATTTTGATCCGGAGAAGATCTTTTGCTTTGGCTGTAAAACAGAAGACAAACCGGAAGGTGTTGTGCTCGTTAACTGCACTGTGCGCAGTTGCGTGATCGAAAAAGAGTATGATTGTTGTATCGAGTGCCTGGAACTGGAAGATTGTAATAAGGACCTCTGGTCCCGGTTTCCCGATTTTAAAAAACATGTTATCGCATTACAGAAGCAATACTTTGAA
>Ga0315543_1001786_pt1 | contig 22334 bp, 24 predicted proteins | sample SalMarSW160210MG_2_FD_203098 | JGI IMG/M metagenome (GOLD analysis project Ga0315543, IMG submission 203098) | Salt marsh sediment microbial communities from the Plum Island Ecosystem LTER, Massachusetts, United States - Salt Marsh Sediment SW1601-210 ...
TTTCTCCATCGGTATATCCTCCCTTTCTGTTTGCTTGGCTTTACTATAGGGTAGGATATACCGATCCACTTTTCCACCACATTCGGGACACTACCCCTTTTTTTCTCTACAAAATATTTTATGTTGCGCATATTCAGTAAGTGTTCTTGCTCTGATAATTGATCTAATACAAATTTCAGTAACCATATTCTACTACTTCTTTGTGTTTGGAATCTATACTAGCAAATCCGAACCAACCAGTCCAGATACGTCTATTACGAACTTGATGTTGTAGAAATGAGAATTGCACATTCTGACGTAGTGTGCAGCACTACTTTGAAGCTGGAGAGTCACTCCATCTATCCTCGTTGAGACGTGTAATTGCAGTTATACGCTAACTGCCCACATGGCACTTACCAAGTATTCAAACATCGTGTTACACTGATTTTGCATCTGAGGGCATCTTGTACTGACAACGGCGGTGCTACAAATTTGGTGCCTGGATGTTGGTTAGTCGGATTCTAATGGCGACTTCTCTTCGACGGTAGTAATATCAGGGAATGAAACAGATATTCTTATGATCGAATTAATCGGAAGGATTGTTCTTATGATCTGGAGTAGTCTGGGTAAATCGGTCAGGTTCAAACTGCTTTCGCTTGTGAATTGGTCGGGTAAAACTTGGAGCCTGCCAAATTGAAGCTGAACGTTCACTAGGAGACCACTGGTAAAACCCAAGGGCAGCTCTGAAGTAGAATCGGAGGGTCTCCTTCACGACTATGGAGAGCGTCCGGTACTGCACAACTCAATAGTTGGCACTACCTATGGAAACGAGAGCTGATTTCACGTCACAACAAAATGAATCCCACCGACAAGCCACAATGTGCACCTTCACAGCCGATTAGACCGCATTGTGCTCTATGTAACACTGAGTATTGCCCGGATATTTACTTCGAAAGTCTACGGGGTCGGCTCGCGGTGACGCTATCCAACAATGGCAGCTCACTTAGCCGCACATCTTCAACATTTTCAAGTGCCTGGGTTAAGTTGGCCGGATCAAGCATCGTTTGCAAGACCGCAGCCCACAGGTCACTACTGCCAGCGTCGTTGCCAATTCCCCGGAATGGATGAGCGCTCCGGTATACCATGGCTGGGGCTGCCACCGGATTGCGGTGCCCTTCCCGCCGTTCAATTGCTTCCCTAGCAGCCTTGGAGGGCATGGCAATATAGCCCTGCGTTGTGGATACGTCTTCGTGCCCTAGGATTTCCTGTGTGGTCCTTATGTCGATGCCGAGGTCGTTAAGATCAGTAGCAAAGTGACGTCGCAAGTCATGAGCACTGATGGATACTCCTGCCTTCCTTTTCCAAATATAGAACTTGTTGACCACCGACCTCGCCTTAAGCCCGAACACGGAGTCATCGGGACGCTTGTTCTTCACGAAAGACCGCAGAGTTTGAGCCATCTCAAACGTTAGCGGAATCAACCGGTCTTTGTCGCCCTTTCCGTGGACTAGGAGGTATGGCTCTTTTTGATAGCGACCATCCAAGAACAGGTCGCGTACATTAAAATTAGCTACCTCGGCACACCGTATGCCGGTAGCGTCCATGACCTGGAACATGAGGGTATCACGGGCGATGGTTCCCTTGTGGCTCTTCTTGCTGCCTATCGTGGTGAAGAAAGCTTCAAATTCAGCCTCCGGAGTGTACGAAGGCTTACGCTTTGGTGTTTTAACTCGCTTGACCTTTTCTTCTCCACACCAATCAAGGATACCGTTGATGATGTCGGTATAGCGAGCCTGAGTGTTCTTGCTTCGATGGGTGAATCTGTGCAGGTATTCCCGCGCCTTCTCCGTGGTAGGGTAGTCCGTGCCGAGGAAATCGCGAAAGAGTCCAAGAACTCGAAGGTATTCCTTGAGTACGTCCCCGCTATGTTCTAGTTCCACTTTCCTGAGGTAACTCGTCCATATCTCAACGGGGCTGCGCTTTTGCATCTCCAATCTCCGCTTTAGCTGGGGGCCTATGAGCGGCCCCAGCATTTCCATCACATCGTTTAATTGAACCTGGGTACTTGGTGGGCCATTCTGGACTCGAACCAGAGACCTCAGTCTTATCAGGACTGCGCTCTAACCAACTGAGCTAATGGCCCACAGTTATTAAAAACAAACCTTAACCCCTGAATAGCGAAAGGAAGGTGAATAACACCGATTTGTAGACCGGTGACCGACCTAGGAGATAGGTTGCACACCAATTTTCTCCCTAGAAAGGAGGTGATCCAGCCGCAGCTTCCGCTACGGCTACCTTGTTACGACTTCGTCCCAATCATCAACCCCACCCTCGGCGACTGCCTCCCCGAAAACTCGGGGTTAGCCCATCGACTTCAGGTGTTGTCGACTTTCATGACGTGACGGGCGGTGTGTACAAGGCCCGGGAACGTATTCACCGCAGTATGCTGACCTGCGGTTACTAGCAACTCCCACTTCATGCAGGCGAGTTTCAGCCTGCAATCCGAACTGAGGATGATTTTATGGGATTGGCTCCGGATCGCTCCATCGCTGCCCTTTGTATCACCCATTGTAGCGTGTGTGTAGCCCAAGGCATAAGGGCCGTGCTGACTTGACGTCATCCTCACCTTCCTCCCCGTTTTGCGGGGCAGTCTCGCTAGAGAAAACAACTAGCAATGAGGGTTGCGCTCGTTACGGAACTTAATCCAACACCTCACGGCACGAGCTGACGACAGCCATGCAGCACCTGTGATGGCTCCTGATTTAACAGGTCGTTCCCCTTTCGGTTCACTACTTCCGTCATGTCAAGCCTTGGTAAGGTTCTTCGCGTTGCATCGAATTAAACCACACGCTCCGCTGCTTGTGCGGGCCCCCGTCAATTCCTTTGAGTTTTAGCCTTGCGGCCGTAGTTCCCAGGCGGGACACTTAATGCGTTAGCTTCGGCACAGAGAGGGTCGATACTCCCCATACCTAGTGTCCATCGTTTACAGCGTGGACTACCAGGGTATCTAATCCTGTTCGCTCCCCACGCCTTCGGGCCTCAGCGTCAGAAACAGCCCAGAAGGCCGCCTTCGCCACTGGTGTTCCTCCCGATATCTACGCATTTCACCACTACACCGGGAATTCCACCTTCCTCTGCTGCCCTCTAGCCCAACAGTATCGAATGGCCCCTCCCAGTTAAGCCGGGAGATTTCACATCCGACTTGAAAAGCCGCCTGCGCCCCCTTTACGCCCAGTAAATCCGGATAACGCTAGCCTCCTACGTATTACCGCGGCTGCTGGCACGTAGTTAGCCGAGACTTATTCCTCAGGTACCGTCATTATTCTTCCCTGAGAAAAGGGGTTTACAACCCGAAGGCCTTCATCCCCCACGCGGTGTCGCTGTGTCAGGCTTTCGCCCATTGCACAATATTCCTTGCTGCTGCCTCCCGTAGGAGTCTGGGCCGTGTCTCAGTCCCAGTGTGGCTGGCCGTCCTCTCAAACCAGCTACCGATCATCGCCTTGGTAAACCGTTACCCTACCAACTAGCTAATCGGACACAAGCCCCTCCCTGAGCGCCGTAAGGCTTTACTGATGGGACATTACTCCCACCAACACATAAGGTATTAACTCCGATTTCTCAAAGTTATTCCTTACTCAAGGGTAGGTTACTTACGCGTTACTCACCCGTTCGCCACTATCTTGATAAATCAAGACCGTTCGACTTGCATGCATAAGGCACACCGCAAGCGTTTATCCTGAGCCGGGATCAAACTCTCCAACAAATATCTACTTCGCTTTAACCTTCCTTCCGCTATTCAGTTGTTAAGGTGCTAATTAAGTAATTAAGAATAATATCATAATGACAACGCTTTGTCAATAAAACTTTCGTACATTTTGTATGTAGTTAGTCAACATTACCTATTGACATTACGGGTGGAATAGTTTATCCTTCCTAGTCAAAAAGGGAGGTAGACCAATGCAAGCCTATTGTGTGAAATGCCGTACCAAAAGAGAAATGAAGGATGCTAAGGCCATAGTTATGAAGAATGGCAGACCAGCAACCCAGGGCACCTGTCCCGTATGTGGGACTAAGATGTTCAGGATAGGGAAGAGTTAAAGCTGGTATTGCTGGTATCAAGCTCACCTTATTTTGGTCTTACGTTCAATTAGAAGCATGTTGAATGAGGGGTAGTGGCGCTTAAGCTCTTGCGTGTGAAGCTTGGCAAATCTTTACTCCAAAAACATTTCACTGTCATCTCATGTGTTTTCCTCTGTGGTGCCAGTGTTTTGTTCCTATAGTGATATGGAATAAATTTCCCAATGTTTGTCAACTCATTGAGCTTAAGTAGTTAAATTACCCCTTGCTCAACACTAGGCAGTCAAGCACACCGTGTTTAAGCTGCGTAAGTTTAAACATGGCTACTTTACGGGAATCAATTTCTCGTTATTCTGATTAGTTTACATTAAGCTTGCGCAGGAGTGAGTTAGTTGGGTCGTTAGTAATTAGCGTTAGTGGCTATGCTGAACTACTAGGTTAAATAGGCTAATTAGACAAGGGAGCTATAATTTTGGTTGATTCAGCCGCTTTGCAGCAAACCCTGGGAGTTTCCTTTAACGACCTATCTCTTCTGGAGCAGGCTCTGGTTCATAGCTCCTATATTAACGAGAATCCGGGCCTTGCCCCAACCTCCAATGAAAGGCTTGAGTTTTTGGGTGATGCTGTTTTAGGCGTTATCGTTGCTGAAAAGCTATACCAGGACTTCCCCCAATTCACTGAGGGAGAGATGACCAAGCTTCGGGCGGCTCTGGTCTGTCGAGATACCCTGGCTCGTGTGGCAAGAGACATTAGGCTTGGCGATTACCTCTACTTAGGAAAAGGCGAAAAGGCAAGTGGTGGACGAGGTAAGTCAGTGAACTTAGCTGGAGCCTTAGAGGCAGTGATTGCCGCTATTTTCCTTGACCAAGGCTCAGCTGCAACTAGGGACTTCATCCTGAGGTTATTCAATAAAGAGCTACAGAGGGCGGTTAACCAGGGGTTAGAAGTTGATTATAAATCACAACTACAAGAGCTTGTCCAGGCTAGGCAGCAGTCAACACCTACTTATCAAGTGGTAGAAGCAGTGGGACCAGACCACGACAAGAGGTTTACCGTTGAGGTAAGGGTGGGTGATACTGTGCTGGGCAGGGGGTCAGGCAAAAGTAAAAAATTGGCAGAAACTGAAGCTGCCCTCTCCGCATTACAACGACTCTCAACAAACTTTACACAATAGCCCCTCTTTGCTAGACTTCAATTAACTCTGTGTATTATGATATTTAAGTAGAGGTGCTGCTATGGGAAGGCGAGATTACCGAAGGAGAGAACCGAAGAAACCTAAAAAGGCTGCCAAGATGGTATCGGTGGATACCATCCTACCACCGCCAATGACTGTGGAAGTGGTTAAGAAGGGAAAGAAGAAACAAAGTGTGGAGGAGGAGTAAGACAGATAGCAGCTTATCACAAACTTCATAGCAGCGGAGAGTTAAGAGCTCGGGCTGAAAAAGCTAAATCAATACTGGAAGAATGCCGCATATGCCCTCGTCACTGTGGTGTTAATCGCCTGGCTGGTGAAAGCGGGAAGTGCCACATCACAAACCAGGTCTTAGTTTCCAGCTACGGTCCCCATTTTGGTGAAGAGGCACCTTTAGTCGGCAAGCATGGCTCAGGGACTATCTTTTTCACCTACTGTAATCTGCGATGCGTCTTCTGCCAGAACTATACTATAAGTCAGTCGGGTGAGGGGAGAGGAGTAGACAGGGAAGAACTGGCCAGGATGATGCTCTCCCTCCAAGAAAGGGGCTGCCACAATATAAATCTGGTAAGCCCAACCCATGTCGTGCCCTATATCCTAGATGCTTTGGAGCTAGCAGCAACCATGGGTCTCCACCTGCCCCTGGTATATAACTCTGGCGGCTATGATTCTGTGGAAACCCTGGAGCTACTCGATGGGGTTATTGATATCTATATGCCTGATATGAAGTATTCCGATGAAAAAACTGCTGAGCAATTATCTGGGATAAAAGATTACCCATCAGTAAATAAGGCAGCCATCAGGGAAATGCACCGTCAGGTGGGTGACCTCCAGATGGATGAACAGGGTGTAGCTCAGCGTGGTCTTCTGGTGCGCCACCTGGTTTTGCCTGATAGGCTGGCTGGAACTCAGGAGGTGGTACGTTTTCTTGCCCAGGAGGTCTCCACCAATACCTACCTGAATATTATGGCTCAGTATCACCCCTGCTACAAAGCCTTTGATATACCGCAATTGGCGCGCTCTGTGAATAGACAGGAGTTCTATGAAGCTATTGAACTGGCTCACCAGCAAGGTTTACACAGATTGGATAGAAATCAGTTTCCCCTCCCAGTAAAACTCATTCTAAGGTAAAATAATGGCAGAGTTAGCCTCGGTTCAGGCAATAGTGTATGGTTATGTTCAAGGGGTCTTCTTCCGTGCCTTCGTATCCAGACGGGCTAAAGAGCTGGGCTTAGTCGGCTATGTGCGCAACCTGCCAGGTGGGGAGGCAGTGGAGGTAAACGCTGAAGGGGAAAGAAAACAGTTAGAAGAGCTAATTGGCTACCTTAGGCTCGGGCCGCCGGCGGCTAAAGTGGAGAGAGTAGTAACCAAGTGGTCGGAATATGGCGGAAGTTACTCAGGCTTCAATATAAGGTATTGAATTAATTATCCCACAGGTGGCTCACCCAGCCTATAAGCATTATTGGCTTGGGGCTACACTTTTTCTTGGTTAAATTTGTCAAATTCCAAGATTTGGCTATGTGACTTATATGTGGTAAAATGGATTCGCTCTAAAAATAGTACGGATTAAGGCAATTGTTATTATGCTTAATTTGGGCCTACTTACTATTAGTGATAAGGGATGGCAGGGGCAGCGTTACGATAAGAGTGGCAAGGTAATTAGAGACAGCCTGTCGCTATTAGATAGTCGTGTCGTTAAGTATGAGGTTGTTCCTGATGAGGTGGATATAGTTGCCAGCAAGCTTGCTGAGTGGGCAGATGAGGGTAGTGTGGATATTATTCTAACTACGGGTGGCACCGGATTAAGTCAGCGTGATGTTACCCCTGAGGCTACCCTTTCTATCGTGGATAAGGTTGTGCCTGGCTTCACCGAGGCGATGAGAATGGTGACTTTTAATACGACGCCAATGGCTATACTGAGTCGAGCTGTGGCTGGGATTAGAAGAGAGTGCCTCATTATCAACCTGCCGGGTAGCCCTAAGGCGGTTCGAGAGTGCCTTGAAGTAATACTGCCTGTCCTTCCTCATGCTGTTGAAATTATTAAAGGAGAGGTAACCGAGCACGCGGCTACGGATGTGGGGTGAGACCAAGTGGATATTGACATTTTGACCCTATTTCCCCAGATGTTCCAGGGTTTGTTTAGCACCGGTATTTTTAAGCGGGCTATTGACCAGAAGCTGGTTAGTATTAGCCTTCATAATATTAGAGATTATACTCACGATAAACATCACATCGTTGATGACTATCCTTACGGCGGGGGTGCTGGTATGGTACTCAAGCCCGAACCTATTTTTGAGGCGGTGGAGTCAATAAAATCAAATATATCGTCTAATCAAGGGGGTGTATTGCCGATTATCCTGCTCACTCCACAGGGTCGTCTCTTTTCCCAGGAGGTGGCTTATGAACTATCAAGATATAGCCATCTAATTCTTATCTGTGGTCGCTATGAGGGGGTTGATGAGCGAGTCCGTAAGCACCTGGTTACTGATGAGGTTAGTATTGGCGATTATGTGCTTAGTGGCGGTGAACTAGCGGCGATGGTGGTAATAGACGCTGTGGTCAGGCTGGTGCCCGGGGTCCTTGGCTCAGAGGCTTCACTGCTGAACGATTCCCATGTCGCTGGGTTACTGGAGTATCCCCAGTACACCCGTCCTGCGGTATATAGAGAATGGTCAGTGCCCGAGGTTTTACTCTCGGGAAACCATGCTCAAATCACTAAGTGGTGCCGTGAGCAGGCTATCCGGCGTACCCTAGAGCGCCGTCCCGAGCTATTAGACAAAGCTAACCTGTGTGTTGAGGAAAGGCAATTAGTAGACACACTTAAAAAATCTAATTTACCTAGAGAGTTTTAGAAGATGAGTATTGCATCATTAACTGAGGTCAAACCAAATCCTAATATTCCGGTTCTTGCCCCTGGTGACACCGTAAAGGTCAGTGCCAAGGTTGTGGAAGGAGAAAGGGAGCGCACTCAGCTCTTTCGAGGGGTAATAATTAAGGTGCGTCATGGTGGGGTTGGTGCTAACTTTACCGTGCGGCGGGTTGCCTATGGCGTGGGCGTAGAGCGTACCTTTCCCCTATACTCACCACTGGTGGAGAGGGTAGAGGTGGTGCGGCATGGAAAGGTGCGGCGAGCTAAGCTCTATTACCTGCGTGGGCTCAGCAGCAAGGCGTCTCGCCTTAAGGAGAAGCGGGTAGACAAGGAAAAGAAGCAGAAGGAAGATTAGGATAGAGCTGCCTCACTGGAGTGTTGGATGAGGTATGCTGAGGTTAGTGTTAATTCGCCAGTAGCCCAGCGCCGTGCGTTCAGCTATACTATACCTCTTGGTTTAAGTATTGACGTTGGGCAGGCGGTGTGGGTTCCCTTTGGCGATAAACTCCTCCAGGGCATTGTTTTAGAGCTAAGCCGTTATCCCTCGGTAGAAGAAACCAGAGAAATAGCTGGCATTATTGAGCCTCGTCCTCTACTATCCCCTTTACAGGTGTTGTTGGCTCGCTGGATAAGCGAGTATTATCTATCGCCCCTGTTTGATGCTGTAGCCTTAATGCTACCACCGGGCTTTGAGCGGAAGACACTCACCTTTATCTGTTGCTCCCCGACCTTGTTGCCCGAGCGAGACGTGTCTTCTCTTAGCCAGAGACAGAGGGATGTTCTTGAGTTAGTTCAGAGGCAAGGCAAGGTTAGCTTCAAAGAACTGGAGAAGGCACTAGGCAAGAAAAGGGCACAGACCATCGTCTCACAACTGGTAGGACAAGGTCTGGTAGTTAGGAGCTACGAGCTGGAGAGGGTTAAGGTGAAACCGAAGAAGGTGCCTTACCTCTATCTAGCGGTGGAGGCTGGTGAAGCGCAGCGGGAGGCAACCGGACTGCGTAAAAAGGGGGCTATCCGGCAGGCGGCTCTCCTCGAATTCCTGGCTCAGCAGTCCCAACCGGTACCCGTGGCTGAAGCTAAGCAGAGGGTTAACTGTGATAAAGCGGTAGCTGATGCCTTGGTTGGTAAGGGCTTGGTCGAGCTGCGACAGATTGAAGTAAAACGCGAACCAATTTCCGGTCTGGATGTTACTGTGTCAGGTCCACTAACCCTGACCGCTGCCCAGAAATCAGCCTTCGAGTCTATCAAGTCCAGCCTGCTTCAGGTGGCAAAGGATTCTGCTTCACCAGCTATTTTCCTGCTCCACGGGGTTACCGGGAGCGGCAAGACAGAAATCTACCTCCAAGCCTTGGCTGAAGCAGTGAGACTGGGTAAGCGAGGTATTGTTTTGGTTCCAGAAATTGCCCTTACCCCTCAGACTATAGAGCGGTTTGCCTCACGCTTCCCTGGGAAGGTGGCTGTCCTCCATAGTAAGCTCTCGCTGGGTGAACAATTCGATGAGTGGCAGCGAATAAGAAGCGGGGAATTTGATGTTGTTATCGGTTCCAGGAGTGCTATTTTTGCCCCCCAACCTGATTTGGGTCTTATTGTTCTTGATGAGGAGCATGAATGGACCTATAAGCAGGATAATTCACCACGCTACCACGCTCGTGATGTAGCCATGAAGCTGGCTGAGCTAACCGGGGCGGTAGTTATTCTAGGCAGTGCCACTCCCGATGTAGAGACTTTTTATCAGGCTCAACAGGGTAATTATCGCTTGCTTCAGCTTCTTGAGCGGGTTACCCCAGGTGAAGGCTCAGCCCTGCCTCAGGTTGAAGTAGTAGATTTAAGGCAAGAGCTTAAGGCAGGGAATAGGAGCATTTTTAGTCGCTCTTTGTCACAGGCTACAGCTAAGGCTGTGGCAAACAGGGAGCAGGTAATCCTGTTTCTTAATCGAAGGGGAGCAGCTACCTTTATTCAATGTCGGAGTTGTGGCTTTGTCCTCCGTTGCAAGCGCTGTAATGTTCCCCTTAGTTATCATTTTACCGGGGATATGTTAGTCTGCCATCAGTGTAACCACAGAATGGCAGTTCCCCAGGTTTGCCCTCGGTGCTTGAGTCGCCGGATAAAGTTTCTGGGCGTTGGTACCCAGAAATTAGAGCAAGAAGCTAGCTCCACCTTCTCTCAAGCCAAGCTGCTACGTTGGGATAGTGATGTTACCAAAGGGAAGTATTCTCACCAGGAGATATTAGCCAAGTTCCGTGCCCAGGAGGCTGACATTCTTATTGGCACACAGATGATTGCCAAGGGACTGGATTTACCTCTGGTTACCCTGGTGGGGGTTATCAACGCTGATACCGGTTTGAATCTACCTGACTTCCGGGCGGGAGAAAGAACCTTTCAGTTGTTGAGTCAGGTGGCGGGGAGGGCAGGGCGCGGCGTTTTAGGGGGAAGGGTTATCATTCAGACCTATTCCCCCGAGCACTATGCCATTCAGGCAGCAACTAAACAGGATTATGCTCTTTTCTATGATAAGGAAATAGCCTATCGACGCCAGCTTCATAATCCTCCTTTCGCCCGACTAGCCAGCCTTGTTTATAGCCATACTAACGATGTTCTTTGCCAGAGAGAGGCAGAAAGGATGAGGCGTCTCCTTATTACGGAAAGAGACTCAAAGGGAATAGCTGACCTCAGTCTGATTGGTCCAGCCCCGGCGTTTATTCATCGGCTGCGGGGCAGATTTCGGTGGCAGCTCATACTTCGTGGCTTTGAGCTTTCTGCCTTTCTATCACAGATACCTATCCCCCCGGGCTGGACGGTAGATATTGACCCGGTTGGTCTGGCGTGAAGTTTGCAATTTAACCCCATATTAGCTATAATTCTATTGGTGATAAGATGGCGGTTCTCCCTGTTTATCAATTTCCTCACCCTGTACTGAAGCAGAAAGCAAAACGATTCATAAGCTGATAGGCGATATGATTGAAACGATGCATGCTGTATCAGGGGTAGGTTTGGCTGCGCCACAGGTGGGCATTTCCCTGCGAGTAATTGTTATTGGCATGCCCGAAGAGGAAGAGATAGTCTTAATTAACCCCCAACTAGTGCGAAGAACCGGGGAGCGTTTGGTTGCCGAAGGCTGTCTCAGCGTCCCTGGTTATATTGGGCAGATTAAGCGCGCCACATCAGTTAAAGTTAAGGGGCTTGACCCGAAGGGGAAGGAGATACGAATTAAGGCGGACGAGCTTCTGGCTCAAGCCCTGGAGCATGAAATAGACCACCTAAATGGCGTGCTTTATATTGATTATCTGGAGAGCATGGATAAGCTACGCAAGATTGAGCCTGCGGAAACTCAGCTTTAAGGTAGATTAACCAAACCTCCAACTGGGTAACTCAAAACCATATTTGCTTTTCCTATATCCCCTTTTGGCTCTTCGAAGTGCTTGGCCACACCCGTTTGTAAATAAGGTGAGTTTTTCCCATGCTTGCTGAGTGCCGGGTGTTATTTATGCCCGTTTCGCTAACTGGCTATTTTGGAGGTATTTAGTGCCAGTTGGCAAATCAGGAGCAAAGTAGAAGAGGTCGCCAATTCTGTATTGGGGAAAGGCTTTTATTGCTCCGACAAGGAATTTTTGATTGATGCTACGCTTACCCTGACGCACTCGGTAAATCTGACTCACCGATATTCCCATAACCTGGGCTAACTCGGATAAGTTATCATACCTCCCGTTACGCAACTCAAAGATTCTCGTCCTCAGTATCATAACTGTCCTCTTAATGTGCCAAGTGGCTATATTATAACCCTAAATTTGCCAATTGTCAAGTATTAATCAACTAATCTATTTCAAAAAGGGACTAAATGCCTATTGACATTTGCCATTTGGCGAATTATAATATAATTATGCGGGACAGTAGTGCTAATAATTTAGGCGAAATAGTTAGGCAGCAACGAGTTGTCATGGCACTGACCTTACAGGAGCTAGCTGCTTCATCTGGTGTATCTTCGTCACACCTGGGTCGCATAGAGAGAGGCGAGCGTTTCCCCTCAGCGTCGATTCTACGTAAAGTAGCCGGGCCTTTAGGCTTTGAGGAGGATGAGCTATTTACTTTAGCTGGTTACCTATCCCCCCAGCCGCCAAGGATAGCTGAGAGTGGTATAAACTATAGTGGTGGGCGATTAGCTCCCTATGTGGCTAAGATGCTGGCTCAGGAACCTGTTGAAATACAGCACAGTGTTATTGGAATCCTCACCCTTTTAAAGGGCATTGCCAAGAGCATGGCCAAGAGCATGGCTAAGGGAAACCGCTGACAGCGAGTTGGAGCAGTGTTCACCGTAGGCAAAGATGGGGGGGGGTTTGTCCTATTTTTCAAGCCCATCGTTCTTCGCCTAATAAATGACCTTATTGTATCAGATTAATACACAATCCCAGTTAAGTGCCCTCTTGATAAATTAGTGCGTTAAGAGTATAGTTTAACGTTAGATGAGGTTATTTATTGAGCCCGGAGCCCGATTACTATTGACCCAGGTAAACAATTTTCTCACTGAGCAGGGTGTTAAGTCATATCTTGTTGGTGGGTTTGTCCGTGATTTACTACTGGGAAGAAATACGGCTGATATTGATATTGCTGTGGCAGCAGATGCACTGGAGATTGCGCCCAAGTTAGCTGCTGCTGTTGGCGGAAAGTATGTTCCACTGGATGAGGTAAATAGGGTAGGCAGGGTAGTTTTAACCAGTGAGGGAACAGAATCGACTAGAGGACGATGGGAGCTTGACCTGTCTACACTTAAGGGCGACATTGAGCCGGACTTGGCACGGCGTGATTTCACAGTAGACGCAATGGCGGTTGACCTGGCAAAGATTGTTGGTCAACCTCATTTACTTTTTAGTTCGGGCAGAGAGCAAATAGATGTTCAGCTCATAGACCCCTTTGGTGGCTGGAGTGACCTTGACCAGGGTGTTATTCGGACTGTTAGTAATACGGCTTTTGAATTGGATGCGGCTCGCCTATTACGGGCAGTACGTTTAGCCGCAGAGCTTGGCTTTAGTATCGACCCGGAGACCGAGGCGCTAATTCGGCGTTACTGTCACCTCGTGGCTAATGTGGCTGGTGAGCGGGTACGAGAGGAGCTGCTTCGACTTCTGGCTATTCCTCGAGCCGGGCAATTATTACCCTACCTTGATGAGTTGGGTTTGGTCACGGCTACAATTCCCGAGCTTAATCAGGCAAAGGGTATCAAGCAGCCTAAGGAACACTTCTGGAATGTTTTTGACCATTCAATACAGACAGTGGTTGCCGTTGATTTTTTACTCAGGCAGGGAGCCTGGGAGTATGCTGATAAGGAAGTTTTGGCGGTCACACCGTGGTCGGTAGTGCTGGCTCAACACTTTGACCAGGAGGTTAGCTGTGGTAGCACCAGAAGGTTATTACTCAAACTGGCGGCACTGCTCCATGATACTGCCAAGCCCCAAACTAGAGCCGTTGACGAAGGTGGTCGGGTGCGTTTCTTAGGGCATGCCAGGGAGGGGGCAGCTATAGCAGCTAATATCTTGGAAAGGTTGAGGTTTAGCGCCAAGGAAATAAAGTTGGTGGAAATTATGGTGAGGCATCACCTCAGACCGGGGCAGATGAGTAATAACGGACTCCCTTCCCATCGGGCTATTTACCGTTACTTTCGTGATACCGGAGAGGCTGGCATTGACATACTATTTTTGAGCCTGGCTGACCATTTAGCCACTAGAGGACCACACCTAAATCTAGCTCGATGGCAGGAGCATGCTCAAATTGTGGAGTACGTGTTGGCTCAGCGTTTTCAAGAGGAAACTTTGGTTATTCCATCTAAGCTAATTGATGGGCATGATTTAATTAGTAACTTTGGTATGAGTCCCGGACCTAAAATTGGGGAATTCCTGGAGGCAGTGCGTGAGGCGCAAGCCGCCGGGGAGCTGGCTACTAGAGAGGAGGCTCTATCTTATATTCGCCAACACTTATTAACTAAGGCAGAGCGATAATAGATATGCTTCGAAGAAATACACTGGTTTTTATAATAGTAGTGATAATCTTTGCCATTGCTTTGTGTGTAGTCTTTCCTGTTGAGAAAGGAATACTGGGCGGGAAGGACATGAGGCTGGGGCTTGACCTTGTTGGTGGTAGCCATTTAGTTTATCAGGCTCAGTTCCCTGAGGGTGCTACTGGAGAGGATAAGGCGAGGGCTATGGATAGGACGCTCGAGACCATCCGAACCCGTATTGATAAATATGGCGTCACCGAGCCTATCATTCAGAGCCAGGAGGGTGACCGTGTATTGGTGCAGCTTCCTGGATTTACCGATATTGAAGAGGCAAAGAAACTGGTGGAGCAGACCGGTTTCCTTGAGTTTCGAGAGGTAGAACTGAATCAGGGTGGCAACCCGGTTTATCTTGGTGATTATCTGGAGAATTCCAACCCTGAGTTTTTCAACGACGGTGTGGAGGGTAGTCGCATATTTGTCGGTGAAGGAGTGGATGGGAAGCATTATCCCGTAGTTTTTCTGGTCAAGGATGAAGCGGGTAATCTCAGCTATAGGGATGAGGCAGATAACTCTATTGATGTTGAGGAACTGAAGCAAATAGAGGCGGAGATAAAGGCACAACTTGTGTCAGGTTCGGCGGCACTTCTATCCTGGATTCCAGCTAGAGGTGACGAAGGTACGCAGCTTACTGGTAACTTCTTAGCCGAGGCTACTCCTATGGTTGCTACCAAGCCCACTGGTGCCGAATTCCAGGTTGGTATTAAATGGAATGAGGAAGGGGGGGTAATTTTCGACCAGGTTGCCAAGCGCTTGTATAATTCAGGGCAATATGGCACTCCGCAGCGGGCTTTGGGCATCTTCTTAGATAATGTCCTCCTCTCATTCCCCCAGATTTTGGAGTCAGCATATCATGGTGAAGGGGTCATTACCGGTAATTTCACTATGGCTGAGACTGAACGCTTGGCTAACCTGCTTGAATCTGGTGCTTTGCCCATGCCTCTAGAGAAGCCGCCCCTTTATGAGGAGGTGATATCAGCTACACTGGGGGCTGGCTTCATTGATAAGAGTGTTAAGGCGGGGCTGATCGGCATAATTTTGATTATGCTATTTATGATTATTTACTATCGCTTACCCGGGGTTCTGGCCAGCCTGGCTTTGATTTTTTATGGAGCAGTGGTGTTAGCAATATTTAAGTTGGTACCGGTGACCCTTACTCTGGCTGGGATAGGTGGTTTTGTCTTATCTATAGGGATGGCAGTGGACGCTAATGTGCTTATCTTTGAGCGAATGAAGGAGGAATTAAGGGCAGGACGGACCTTAGGGGCAGCCATTGAGGCCGGCTTTAATCGGGCTTGGGCGGCTATCAGGGACAGCAATATAACTACCTTTATCATCTGCGGTATTCTCTATTGGTTAGGTAGCAATATTGTAGCCAGTGCCCCGGTAATGGGCTTTGCCCTGACCCTGTTTTTTGGCGTGGCGGTAAGCATGTTTACGGCTATTGTGGTTACCCGGACATTACTGCGTCTATTCGTCGGCAGCCGTTTAGCCCAGAAAACTTCGCTATTTAGAGTATACTCAGGGAGAGACAATGTTTGATATTACAGGCAAAAGGTTCTGGTTTTTTCTTATCTCAGCTGTGGTAATAGTTATCGGTATTATCTCTCTGGCATCATTTGGTCGTCTTAAATTGGGGGTTGAGTTCAGTAGTGGCTCTATGATGAGGGTGAGCTTTGAACAGCCGGTAGCCCAGGAAGAGTTACGAGATGAACTGGTTAGTTTAGGTTATACCGATGTCATTATTCAGAGTACTAGAGAAGGGGATTTCTATATTCGCACCCACAAATTAAGTGAAGATGAAAAAGCAGGGTTACAGCATGCCTTAACTGACAGATTTGGTGAGGTTCAAGAGACGGAGTTTTATTCTGTGTCACCCTGGGTAGCTACAGAGACAGCGAATAATGCGGCTATTGCCGTAGCTGTGGCTGCTGTTGGTATACTCCTTTATATTACCTGGGCATTCCGCCGGATGCCAAAGCCTTTCCGGTATGGAATCTGCGCCATAGTTGCCCTGGTGCACGATGTGCTGGTGGCATTAGGCATTTTCTCCATTCTCGGTAGCATATTAGGCTGGGAAATCAACTTAATGTTTATTACTGGCATCCTGGCTGTTATTGGCTATAGTGTGAATAATACTGTCGTCATTTTTGATAGAATAAGAGAGAATCTGGCAAGGGGTATAAGCTCAAATTTTGAGGTTGTAGTTAATAATAGTTTGGTTGAGACCTTGAGCCGTTCCTTGAATACCAGTCTAACCACAATAGTCGTGGTTGTGGCTCTGCTTTTGTTTGTCGGGGCATCAATTCAGAATTTCGCTGTGGTTTTACTGATTGGTATCATTGCTGGCACTTATAGCTCCCTCTATATCGCCCCTCTGTTGCTGGTGGTCTGGGAAAAGGGAGAGTGGGGTAGGTTTGTCAAGTGGCTGGCTCCTTCCCGTAGTCAAAGCTAGGGACAGGTTATAGTCAATGTTTTCCACTAAAACTGGTGCGGCTAAACTTGCTGTTGCTTCGGTCAGCCTGCTGGTGGTCATTAAAATAGTTGCCAGTGTTATTACCGGTAGTATTGGTATCAGGGCTGATGCAATCCACAGTGTGCTTGACCTGATAGGGGCGGTTATTGCTTTCATAAGCCTAGAGCGCTAGCTGGAGACCCGATGTCAGGAACCAACCCCCAAATCCGATAATTAGCAGGCTGCAGGCAATAAGCAGCCTTTCCTGAAGCTTCCTTCCCCAGAAAGATTGGGTTCGGTAGACCAGAATTGAAACCAGTGAAAACCAGACCAAGTCGCATAGCCAGTGAACAGGAACGAACAAAGCAAACCCCAGCATGCCGAAACTTAGTGACTTCATGATAAGCATGCTGCCTATGGTTACCCACCACAGAAGGAAGAACGGGTTGAAGGCACTGGTAACCACTCCGGCAATAACTGAGTTATAGGCTAAACCCTGGCTTGTTTCTATCATCCTAGCCCTGGCTTTAAACATGGTAATACCCATCCAGAATAGTGCAGCGGCACCAACTAAATACAGGATGATTTGTGCCAGTTCTTCCTGAAAGAAGCGGGCAAGACCAAAGTATATGAGTAATATCAGGGGGATTTCTACTATAGCATGTCCCAAGGCTATCTGCATGCCGGCAAATTGGGATTTATAGCTTTTGGCTACAGTAACGGCGAACATAGGACCAGGCATCATTACCCCTGATAGTGAAATTACGACTACACTGAGTAAAAATGGGAGCATAAAAACCACCTTGTGTATTCTAGCATGCTATTTCTATCAGTGTCTCCAAATTGATACGGTGTTACTGAGCTAGTTCAGATAGCTAGGTGACACTTCAAAGTATAAGGTGTCCTCTATTGCAAGTTGGCATGATTATAAATTGGGAACATGCCCTAGTAGTCCTTTGTGTCATTGCGAGGCACAAAGTGCTGAAGCAATCTCCAGGATGGGATTGCCACGCCTTCGGCTCGCAATGACAAGGGGGGTGATGTGTAACTAATCATATGAACGAGTACAGTTACTTGAGTTCGTCACTTTAATGAATTATACTGTGGAGATAGAGTCACTTGTCTGGACAGGGGCTCACATATTAGTTTAGAGATTGTTTATCAACCACACGGCGCTCAATCTTCCCTTGATAAACGGTCACAACTTATTAAGTTATGGTTTGGGGGTAATATAATGCTGGAAGTGGAACACCTCCAGTTAGCGTTAAACGGTAAATCAATAATTGATGACTTAACCGTGCACGTTAGTAAGGGTGAGATACACGGTATTTTGGGTGAAAACGGAACGGGTAAGACCACTATTGCCTACCTCATAATGGGGGTGAATAACTATAAGCCCACTGGGGGAAGGATGATTTTTGAAGGTCAGGATATTGCTGACCTTTCTGTTTCTCAGCGGGCAAAGAAGGGGATAAGTCTGGCTTGGCAAGAGCCAGCTAGGATTGAAGGGTTGAAGGTGGAGGATTACCTCAGGCTTAGTGGCAAAAATTCGGGAATTGAGTCGGTTAGGCGTTATTTGCAGATGGTCGGATTAGAACCGTCACAGTATCTGGATAGAGATATTGATGGCACCTTGAGTGGCGGCGAAAGAAAGAGGATAGAGCTGGCTTCTGTCTTAGCCATGCAACCCAAATTAGCTATACTGGATGAGCCTGACTCTGGCATAGATATTATATCGTTGCCGTTCATAATGAATGGTATAATAGAGATGAATAAACAAGGCTCATCTGTTTTGTTAATTACCCATAATGAGAGGGTGGTGGATATAGCCCATAAGGTGTCTGTGTTATGCGCTGGTAAGATAATTAGAACTGGTGAACCAGCAGAAACTAGCCTATGGTTCAAGGATAACTGCCGGGCTTGTGTCCATATCAATGAGCCGGTGGAAGAGGGTTAGAAGTTATGATTAGTTATTCCGTTGAAAAAGAATACCAGGAAATGGTTGATGCCTACGAGAAGGCTGGTGGTGATAAGAGTGCCTTACTAGGTGAAGATATAGCCAGGCTGGTTATTCATGAGAACAAGGTTCTGGGTACTGATGAGGCTGAGGGGATAAAAATAGAAACAGAGGAGACCGAAACCGGTGTTAACGTCTATCTCTTGGTGGAGGAAGGGGTGAAGATAAAGCGCCCTGTCCACCTCTGTTTTGGTGTTCTCCCTCAGGAGGGGTTGCAGGAAATCATTTTAAAAGTGAATGCTCAGGATAATAGCGAGGTAAATGTAATTGCTCACTGCATCTTTCCCAATGCCATTAAAGTAATTCATAAAATGGATGCGGATATAGAGATTGGGAATAACGCTAGGTTCGATTATACGGAGACCCATTATCATGGGGAGTTTGGTGGTATTGAGGTAATCCCAAAGGCGAGGATTAAGGTAGGGGAGGGTGGCGTATGGCAGAGCGCATTTACCCTAAAACAGGGGCTTGTCGGGAAACTGGACTACGATTTCGAAGTATTCTGTCAAGACAAGGGAGTTGCTGAACTCGTAGTGAAGGTGTATGGGAAAGGGCATGATGATATAAAAGTATGGGAAAAAATCCATCTGAACGGGGCAGGGGCCAGGGGTCTGGCCAAAAGCCGTCTGGTGCTAAGTGATAAGGCTACCGCTGAGGTCAAAGGAGAGACCTATGGCAATGCTCCTCATGCCAGGGGACATGTTGACTGTATTGAGCTGGTCAATGGGGAAGAGGCATTAGCTAAGGCGATACCAATTGTCTCGGTAACTAATGGAAAGGCAAAGGTAACCCATGAGGCGGCTATAGGCAGTATAGATAGGCGGCAGGTGGAGACCTTAATGGCAAGAGGGCTAGATGAGGATGAGGCGGTGGATGTTATTGTCAGGGGCATCCTGAGATAGCTTTATTGAGAGAGTTGAAGGGGTGTCATTAGATTTGACTAAAGTTGCTTCCCAGGTGGGAGGCATGGTAGCTAGGCTTAAGGCTGGTGGCGAGGAAAGACAGAGGCGTCTGAACTGTGCTTTGGATACTCTCCACCACCAGGCTACCAATCTGGCTGGTTTAACCAGGAAGATTGTATCCAGTAAGACTACTTGGCTAGTGGCTGGTTTAGTCGATGGGCTTGACCAGCACTATGAAGCCCCACTCCTCCCCATCGAATTCACCGTTATTGCTACTGATGGCTCTCATATCGATGTTGACCGGCATAGGTCAACCAGGTGTTATCTGATAAACATAGGTTGTGCCATTCTTCATTACGGTGACGCCCCTAGTGCTACCCTTGATAGTTTTCCCTGCCTCTATTCTGGAGATGAAGACCTGGTTATTGCCCCGACCGGAGTTAAAGGTCGTGAGCAGCCAATAGAGGGCGCGCTTTTAGGTATCAAGCGTGGTGTAGACGAGTGTCATCAGTTAGCCAGGCTGGCGGCAGAATTACCAGCGGGGAGTTCAAGTTTAGCCTTGCTTGACGGTTCGCTTATCCTGTGGGGGCTGGAGGCTTACCCCGAATTTGTCACTGAGGCACTGCTGGTTAAAGGCTTCCTGAGCTACCTTGATGACATAAGAAAGATTAATAACGGGAAGAGGCTTGCCCTTGCCAGCTATATCAGCTTTCCCCGTAGCAGTGATGTGGTTAATGCGTTGCGAGTGGCTCTCTGCCCTCAAGAGATTCTTGACACTGACCGCCACTGTAAAGACTGTAACACAAGGGAATGTGATATGATAGCCGGTGTTCGGGACAGGGAGCTATTCTCAAATGTACTGAGTCAGGGAGAAAGGTCAGCCGTCTTTATCAGTCAGTCATCTATTGTTCGAAGGCATTACGGGGTGCACCAGGTCTACTTTTTCTACCTCAAGGCGGATGACGAGATAGCCAGGGTCGAGATTCCGCAATGGGTGGCAAGAGACGAGAGGCTGCTTAATCTGGTTCATGCCCTGGTTTTGGACCAGTGCCAGCGTGGGAATGGATATCCAGTGGCATTAAGTGAAGCCCACGAGCGGGCAGTAGTCACCGGAGCCGATAGAGAAATTTTCTGGCAATTGGTGGAGTCATCCCTGGTAGAAGAACATTTACCCAGCCTTAGCTCAGCCAAGAGCCGGAGCAAAAGAACACGGTGGGTTTAGATGGCTATTTGTTGACCTGAGGAGGTTCCTGCAAAATAGTGATTGAAATGCAAGCGGGCTTTGTCATTGCGAGGAGAGCAGCGACGAAGCAATCTTTAAAGGGGAGATTGCTTCGCTTCGCTCGCAATGACAAAGGGTCTGGCCACAGCAAAAGAACACGGTGGGTTTAAGAAGGGCTAAAGGAAGTGGCAAAAATGTTTGAAGTTGTTTATTATTCCATGACTGGGAACACAAAAAAGGTCGCTGAAGCAATTGCTGCCGAGTTAGGCGTGAAGGCAGAGAATGTTAAAGCGAAAAAAGGACTGACCAAAGACTCTTTTGTTTTCCTGGGTTCTGGCTGCTACGCAGGCAAACCTGGGGGAGGATTGCAGGAGTTTATTAAAAGAAATGATTTTAAAGGGAGGAAGGTAGCGCTATTTGGGACTTCAGCAGGAGGTGTGGGCGACGAAGTAAGAGCAATCGAAGAACTGCTCAAGCCGACGGGGGCACTCATAAGCGGTAGCTTTTGCTGCAAAGGAAAAGCGTTTCTTTTGCTTAACCGGGGACACCCGAGCAATGAAGAGCTGGCGAATGCCAGAAAGTTTGCCAATGAAATGAAAAAGTCTTGAAGGAAAGGGGCAAATTCCCTTAAAACTTCTGTTTAATAAATTGCCTGTATAGCGAGGGCTTGCATCTAGTGGTAGAATATCCTAAAAGTTCAAGAAACCGGAGCAATCAAAGGAGGATAAACCATGGCTAAGCAGAAGTTAGACAAAGAGGTTAAGAAAGCTATATTAGATGTGCGAAGTAAGATAGAAGACCTTGCTAAAGCAGATGGTAATGAGGATGAAACGCGTAAACGTGTAGACTATGCCTTTGAAACACTTATGGGATACGACACTTTCAAGCATATTACAGCGGAATACGCAATTCATGGTCCTGGGAGTACCGTGCACTGTGACATTGCTATACAACTCGACCGCGAGTCATCGAAACCTGACCTGCTAGTTGAAGTAAAAAGGGTAAACATGGACCTTGCCCCAAAGCATCTTAGGCAAGCTGCATCCTATGCCATTAATATCGGGTGTGAATGGGCATTGCTAACCAACAGCAAGGAATGGAAACTTTACCATATTTCTTTTGGCAAACCTCCCCAGACGAAACTCATAGTCTCTTGGAACCTTATTAATGACGACCCTGTAACATTAGTCGAAAAATTCAATCTAATCGGCTATAAAAACATTAAGAAAGGTGGCTTGGCGCAGCTATGGGAAAAGGCTAATGTCCTGACTGCACAGAACCTTTTTAGAGTTATTCTGTCAGAAGAGTCAATAATCTTAATCCGACGTCAGTTAAAGAAAGTGACAGATGTTACAGTTTCTCCAGAGGAGATTGTTGGAGCTGTCCGGCGTCTGTTAAACGAAGCAGCACTTACTGAAATGGAGAAGATTAGAATATCGCTACCCGAGAAAAAGCAGCGGAAGAGAACAACTAGTCCAAAGAGCATTAAAGAGAAGGAAGAGCCAGCAGCACAGTTAGGAGAGGAATACGATGGGGTCTAAGGGAAGAAAGAATATAAAGAAGCCCAAGCAGCAAAAA
>Ga0315543_1001787_pt1 | contig 22326 bp, 25 predicted proteins | sample SalMarSW160210MG_2_FD_203098 | JGI IMG/M metagenome (GOLD analysis project Ga0315543, IMG submission 203098) | Salt marsh sediment microbial communities from the Plum Island Ecosystem LTER, Massachusetts, United States - Salt Marsh Sediment SW1601-210 ...
CTGCTTCTATCTCTCTGTTGTAGGGTTCTTCTCGCAGCCTCTTATCTTTCAACACAAGAAGATCTAAACCAAGGTCTTTAGGAACAGAGCCTCTCTTTTTTGCCAAAAACATCATCTTAGATGCAGTGACCAATTCTCTGACGCTTCCTTTTGCCTTGGGACTTTTCTCTGTCGCCAACAAGACACTTGCACCTACCTCAGACGATAAACAGGCAAGCAAAGCGTTGACTCCCACAGAATCAGCGTCAATCAACTCCGTGAAGTTGTTAGCACCCAAAAAAAGCGGAACATTCGGATTTCTGTTTGCGAACTCACGAAAGGCAATAAAAGACCTTAGAACATTTGATGGCTCAAGAACCAAATCACCCAAAATCCGGGTTATTCCCAACTTTCTGGCTTTTCCGATAATCTCTTCAAGAAAATTCACTCGTTCTTCAACTGTTTTAGGGAAGTATCCTTCTCGCTGATTCGTTGGAATAACCACCACAGCCACGTCAGAAGCAAAAGAAGCCATCTCTTCAACGTTTCCAGCATCTACACTCAGTATCAGGTCTGCGCCAGCGGAAACGGCTTCTCTAGCTTCAGCGGGATCAAGCGTGTCAATGCTGACAGGCACGTTTACGGCAGCTTTAACTGCTTCAACAGCGCGTCTCGCATCATAGGGTCTAGATTCGCCTGCAACCATACCGACATCAATAATTGCGGCTCCAAGCTTCACGTAATGCTTCGCCAACCGCTGAATTTCATCAGATGGCATTAACGGAGCGTCAACGATTTCAGCCATAACTCGCATGGGAAAATCTTTGCCAAAAGCTAACTCTTTGATGGTCATGTTGCCGGGATTCTTTAACAAAGTTTCCCTGTTTTTCTCCACCAGCTCCAATTCTTGTAGCGCTTTTCGTTGGAGTTCCTCTCTAAGTAAGTCGCAAGCAGGTGTTACCGTTGAAAGCTTAACTTTACTTAGGGCATCCAAAACGGTGGGCAGGTCAGCAGCGTATCTTGGACCTTTAAACGTTGGAATCCCCGTAGCATCTGCAATAACTGACGTGTCTCCTCGAATTAGGCCTGGAACCAAAATAACATCAACGTCGTGAATGTTCAGTTTTTCAAGGTCTCTCGCGATGTTTTTCAGGTTTAATAATGCGGCAACTTGAACATTTAACGTAAGAGCCTCAGTTTCGACGCTGCTTTGTTTAGCATAGCGTTTCACGATGGCTTCTGCGAGTAACCCGGTTATTAATAGTGCTTTCAACTTTAACACCGACTTTTGGTTTATAGCTTCTTGATTATGGCTTCTATTTGTTGCGGATGCTCCAAAACGGTCAGGTTATTCATCAACCGGAGCTTCTTAACATTCTGAACGTCGACGCTTCTAATCAGCAATTTCTTTTTCTCTCCGTACTTGACAGCACCAAATGGACAGGAAGTTACGCACAATCCACAACCTTGACACAACACTGAATCGATCTTTGGAACACCATCCAAAATTCGAAAGGCAGAATAAGAACACACATCAACAACAGGACACGGATCACATAATCTACATTCCCTTCGATCAACACGGTAAGGCAACGTAGTTTCAACGAAACCTTCCTTCTGATCTGTTGGCACAACATAAACTGGAACCTCTCCCTTTTGCGCTTGAGCCACAGCATTCGTCGCAAGAGTATCAGCTATACCGTACACAATCTTGGCAACGGTGTTTCCACTCGCAGGCGAAACAATGACCGCTTTATACAAGTCCATAACCAATCGTCCTGCATGAGAAAAACCGGGACCTTCTTCGCTTTCGCTCAAAATCTCCTGAAGATAACTTCCCGGAGATATCTGCTTAAGCTTACTCCAAAATCCGTACATCTTTACTACCTGTTCTCCAGCTGAAGACAAGTAGGTTGTAACTGTAATCTTGTTGCTTTTAACTAGCTGGTTCATGACATCAAAGGTTTCTTCTAGGAAGTGACCTGCTCCGGTTATTACCCAAGCGATTTGCACAGCCATGTTCACCATTTCCTTCACAGTGATTCCAATTTCAAACCTGTTTTATGATGGCTCCTCTGTTATCTGCGTTAGCGACGAAAACTTGTCCACCATCCCTGTCTTGCAAGAAGGCTTCAACCTCAGATCGGAGTTTTTTTGCCTGTGTTTCACCTTGAACTAACCCGTAAACTGCGGGTCCCCATGAGCTCTGCCCTACGCCATAGGCTCCGCAAGCTTTCATAAAATCTATCGCCGCGGTGGCTGCTGAACTGGAAAAGGTTCCTCCCTGAACACCGGCAAAGTAGTCGCCAACAACTATCTGAATCTGGGTTAGGGCAGCTCCAAAGCTTTCGATGTCACGGTCTACCAGTGCAGGCAACAGTTTCATCATTGTTAACCGGCAGATTCTGCCAACAACTTCAGCGGGCATCGGAGGCATCTGACCGAACGCAGTCTTTTCTTCAGTCTTCGCTAACCCCTTTTTAACGTTGGGAACTGCAACAACAAACTTCCACTCTTCAGGAAAGGGTTGACGAAAAATCAACGGCGGAAAACTTTTGGGGACGATAACGCCGCCTTTCATCCTTTTTCCTCCATCAACAACAAATCCGCCCTGCTCAAAAACTGCTGTGCCAACACCCGTTCTTTTCATTCGTCCCATAACGAAGGAGAGCTCCTGAATTGGCGCCGTCACATGAAACAGTTTTGCCAGAGCCGCAGCTACAGCCAAAGCTAACTGCGTGCCAGAGCCTAGCCCTGAATGCTCAGGAATTGTCTGTTCAACGTGGATGCTGACGTTGGAGTTTATGTGGTAAGTTTCAAGAAACCGTTTAGCAAGCGATGTTACCTGCTCGGCTTTTTCTCCTGTAACAGAGAAACTTTCGGAGTGTTGAGCTTCTAGAATAACGTTTGGACGGTCTATGGCTACGCCTAAGCCTCCGAAAAATCGTTCCATGTCCCCGTTCATGTCTATTAGCCCAAAATGGAGACGTGCCGGAGTTTTAACGTAAACTTTCACTTTCCTTCCTCCACAAGTTGATCCTTTGAGTTAAATCAGCCATGATTTCGGAGTAGCGCGAGTTAGGGGCTGTACGGTTCACAACATCAGAGCAGATTTCAACCAACTCCAACAGCCTAAAGGCGCGTTCTCGCTCTTGCTTATCGCCTCTCAGGAACGGTTTAATGCGGGTCGCATGTATGATGGCTTCAATTGTTGCGAACTGAGCTCGGCAATAGGCTTTAGGTAACGCCTTTGATGCCGTAACAAGCTGGACAGCACACAAAAACTCGGCTCTTTCAGCGCCAAAAGAACCGTTTTCAGCAACTGAAACTTCAATGAACGCATCAGCCGCCCGTAGTCTTGGAGCATCAACGGTCTCTGCTTTTTCGAACAGCTCAGGAGACAGTTTTCCGTCAGGGTTTGCCTCTTTGAAAGCTGTCAAGTAAAACAATTCGGGGTCAGATGTCACGTTTACCACTGCGCATCTTTTTGCTTGAAGATTCTTGTAAGTCAGAGACGAAAGATATGGTCTAATCCGTAACCGCTCATTACCCGCCATCACAACGCCCATGGGCGCAGCAGTCGGTTGACCGTCCGCATCGTACGTAGAAACTATCGTCTCTCCGATTGATCCCTTGAGGAAGCCTAAATCATCTAAGCTAATCACGGGATCATCCCCAAACGATACAACTCCAGAAATCCAGAATCCAAAACGACAATGAAAACTTTAGAGTCGGGTATAGGCACCGTGCATCTCAACCGAGTGTAACTTTTTTCACTCGATTAATAAGTCTTGAGGCAAACTCAAACGTCACTACCGAATAAACGTGCAATCAAAGAAAAGGCGGAAAAGCCTCAGCTGACACCGTCTGCAGCTTGAACAACCAAGCTAACCAGAGCGATCTCACTTTTTCAGCTCTTCTCTTCTATCAACTACTTCCATTGTGCCTGGACCAGTGCCAAGCAACGTAACCGGCACTTTAAGCTGCTTTTCGATGTTCTCAACAAAAGCCTTTGCCTCCCTCGAAACCTCGTCATAAGATGTGGCGCCCTTGCATTCAGGAAACAGCACATCAATCTTTGTGACTGTAACCTGCGTTGCCCCATTCAACATAACCGCCCTCTTCGCCAAGTTAAAGTCGAAGGGAGCTGCTCTTCGTCTTCTTCCAGTATTTGTGGCGATTTCAGCCCATCCCCGTTTTTCTGCTTCTTCCCATGAAAGCTCTCCGGGTAGTGGTCCTCCTCCAACTCGTGTGTTATACGCTTTGAATACTACGATAACGTCGTCAACGTTTGTCGGTCCAACGCCAACGTCTGAGCAGGCAGCCGCCGCACACACGTCCTTGGATGTGCAGTATGGGTATGTTCCATGGAACAGTGAAAGGTAGGTTCCTTGGGTTCCTTCTATCAGAACGTTTTTTCCTTCGCTTATGGCGGTGTTCACTTCTAAGGGAACGTCCACCAGAAATTCTTTGAGTTTCGGAAAGTCGCGTGCTAATTTGGCGACACGCATTACTCGGTCAGAGTTGCAGGGACCTGACCCTGACCCGGTTGACTTGATTTTTTCTGCCAGATACCCCTTTTTGTCTGCTTCCATGTGTTTAGGTTCAATTATGGCGCATTGTGGGTCTACGCCGATTCTGCCTTGAGTTCTGGTCACCTGTATCTCATCTAGGAAAATGTCTGGATTAACCAATACTCCGGGTCCTATGAGAAGGCGACAATCTGGAGAAGTGAAGGCGCTGGGCAGCATTCGCAGCTTGTAGGTTTTTCCCTCAAAAACTACGGTGTGACCCGCGTTGGGACCCACCCCCGCCCTTGCCGTTACAGCAGTTTTGTCTTTTACTGCCAAGTAGGAGATCATTTTTCCTTTTCCGGTGTCTCCGAAAAATCCGCAAACTAATACAGTGCAGGGCATGTATTTCGCTCCAGCATGTTCAACGTGGACTGAGGTTCTTAAATTTTGTTGCAGCAATCGTTGATAACTGGGAGTCAACAATTGCTTCTTCTGCCGAGAGATTGGAGTTGCCAGAAGGAGATTCTCTGAAAATTTAAATGCAAAGACAGATACAAAGCTAAAAATGCCTCAGTTAGGGAGGGAACGAAGCGGTTTAAAAAATCGGATGGGATGAACAGCGGTTTGGATGTCTTCGAGGCTATTAAAAAAAGAAGGAGCATCAGAGCCTATGCTGATGAAAAGGTTTCAGAAAAGGATGTTGAGCGGCTAATAGAGGCTGCTAGGTGTGCTCCGTCTGCAGGTAATATTCAACCGTGGGAGTTCGTTATCGTGAAAGACATGGAAACGAAACGGAAATTATCAGACGCCGCCCTAAACCAAACATTCATCGAAAAAGCCCCGGTTGTTATTGTCGTCTGTGCAGATTTAAATCGATCAAGCAGGGGCTACGGCAGCAGAGGAGAAAATCTTTACAGCATACAAGACACGGCGGCTGCCACCGAAAACATTCTCTTGGCGGCTCAGGAGTTAGGACTAGCAACCTGTTGGGTGGGAGCGTTTCATGAGAAGGAAGTTGCGAAGGCGGTGAAGGCGCCAAGGAACCTGAGACCAGTAGCTATTGTTCCTGTTGGACATCCAGCTGAAAGACCAGCGGCTTCACCAAAAAGGTCTGTTAATGAAATTGTTCACTACGAGACATTCTGAGGGGAGAAACATGAAGGTTGATAAAGTGATGTTGCGGGTTACAAAGCGGTTTAGCAGATTTGCGGTTGCTTTAGGCGGTTTTCTCATTTTTGTGGGAATCATAGTGATAGGGGTTTTTCTCATCGGTTTCTTGGGTGTGGTGGACTTCAGCATCATTGACAATGAAAGCCTTCAAAGCCTCTCCTTAGTGCTGCTGTTGGCGATCGGTTTGGTTGATTTATTGGCTGGAATTATACTCTGGCGAAGGTGATTTGAGATGGAAATCAGAAGAATACTGTCCGCTATAATTGGTATAGCTCAGGGCGTCATAGGAGTGCTATTCGGGGTTTTGGCAGTCATGCTCGTTCTCAACCTTACCGAAGTTCAAACAGTATTTAATGTGCCCCCTGAACTTCTGCCGCTCTATCTGCTGATTCTGGGGTTATTCAGCGTTTTTTCCATTATAAGCGGGTTCTTTCTAATCCGTGAATGGCAGGGGATAACCTAAAGGAGGAACATGTTGGTTGACTGACGAGAAGAAGCATGGTCTGCTTAGCGCGATAATCATGGGGTTAGGCGGTGCCATAGGCTTCGAAATTTTTGCGTTGCTGAATTATGCTTACTTTGATCTGGCAGGACCCAGCATGATCTCAGCCCTCTTCTTCTGTGGCATAATAAATCTGGTAACCATGTTGAGTTACAGCGAACTCAGCGCATCCATCCCCGAAGTTGGAGGCGAATACACCTACACCAAAGTTGCCTTCGGAGGTGTCATATCGTTCATGGCTGGCTGTCTCAGATGGCTCGCCAGCGTCTTCGGTGGAGCCCTCGCCGCCGTAGTTTTCGTTAACCAGCTTGGAGTGCTTTTCTCGGTGTTTGCTCCGTCAATCCAAGACCTTGTTTTAGTTAACGCTTCTCTGCTGATTATCGGATTGGTGGTTATCCTAATATTTCTAGCCATTCGAGGAGTAGAAGAAGCCACTACCTTCATAGTGGCAGCGTTCTTGGCGATATTCGTTATTTTTCTTGCCATGAGCCTAGGATACACTTTGTCGCCCCAAAACATTGTACCCGAAGCCTCAGGCAACGGTATAGTTATCTTTTTCGCAACCACAGCCTACCTTTTTCCCATGTTTGTTGGAATGAGAGCCCTCGTGGCTGGGGCTCCACAAATCAAGAATCCGGGAAAAAACGTTCCCAGAGCTTTGATCATATCAACGGTTCTGTTGACTATAGTCTACTTTGCTGTTGCCTATGTGGCTGTTGGGGCAGTCCCCATCGGTGGGGAAGTAACCGGCGATGAGCTACCTCTTCTTAACCTTGCAGCCTCAACGATTATGGGTCCAGTTGGCGCCATCCTCTTTGCGTTGGCGGGAATAATTGCCAGTGTCTCGTCTGTGGGCACAGCCATGACTGTTCAATCAAGCATTCTTGGCGGGATGAGCAGAGACGGGTATCTGCCCAACGCGCTGCTGAAGGCTCACAAACGGTTTGGAACACGTTACGTGGCAATTATTGCAAGTTCGCTTTTTGTGATATTCTTTGGCACCAGCGGAGCAGTGGAGTTTCTTGGTTACGCGGCGAGCTTCGGGTCTCTGCTGGTGTTCGCCTTGGTTAACCTGTCGCTTATTCAGCTCAGGAGAAAGATGCCGCGGTTAGATAGACCCTTCAAGGCTCCATTCTATCCGCTTACTCCCCTCGCCGGAATAGTCATGTCTGTATTGCTTCTTACTTTTCCCGTGGTTTTGAGGGACGTCAACGCTGAAAGTGCGTTGCTATCAAGTTTAGGGATGGTGGCGATAGTGCTGGTTACGTACTATCTTAGGATGGTGAAGCGTGAAGTCGACTTTAACCGTTTACGGGTTGCCGTGGGGGGAATATGTTTCGGTGCAGGATTAACCCTAATCGTGTTGACTCCAGTTATCGCGCCGCCTTCCCTGTTCATCATCATGATTATTGCTGGTTTGGTCTCCATCCTTGCGGGTATCCTGAATATTCTTGTATCTGCACGTAAAATTGATTAGCTGATTATGTTGTAGTTTAGTGAAGTGGGCGAAGTTGCCGAGAAAACGGAAGAAAGAACGGGAGATTTCTGTTCGCGCACCAGATTATATTCCAAAGAGAGAGCCGATTTTCAAGGACACCACCGGAACTGAGGCTTTGGATGTTTTCAAGGTGGCTGAGAATGCAGGCAGAGTTCTATCTTTTGTTATGATTGCTGTCGGCATCTTTGTTGCTGTCCTATCAGCTTACAGCATCCTAACAGCCGTCAACATGCTCTTGAATCCACTCTTTGTAGGCGTCTTAGGTTTTGTAGGAGCCATAAACATCCTCTGCGGACTGTTACTCTTAGCAAAAAAATGATTCAGCGGGTCACAGAAAAACAAATTAGATTGTTGTTTGCTTTTTTCGCTTAAACGCTAATACTGCAACTACTACAATAATGATGGTTGCTACGGCAAGAGCTGCGATGGCCATTTCTGTTGTAATTAAGGGTGCTTCTGTGGGTCCAGGCTCTTTTGGTTCTGGTTTTGTCGGCTCTGGTTCCTCAGCTTCAAGGTCTTCTCCGGGAGGTGGCGGTGGCTCCCCTTCAGATATGTATTCGTAAGTAACGGTGACGGTTGAGGTTGCACCTGTAATGGTTATCCAGCCATCATCCGTAAGAGTCCAGCCATCGTTTTGTGTTCGCGCTATGCCGTCGATAATCACTGTGTAGTTGTTAATTTCCCGGCTGTCAATTTTGTCGTAATTATTGTCAAAGGTTTGATTTCCCACTCCAGTCACTGTGTAGTTGAGCCAGCCAGCAAAGCCGCTGCTACTAAACGGTGCATGATAGCCAGTAATCGTTACGTTGCAGTTTCTGGCGGACATACTCAAGTACCATGTTGGGATGTTTGAAGGCCCATAATCGTCTACAATCAGGTTCTGGAATCTCCAAATGTTGTTACCAAAGTTGGTGTAGACATAGGATCCGTCGAAAGCGAAATTGATGGAGCTGTTGCATTCCGGAATAGCAAAGACGTCTGCAGGTGTGAAAGCCTCGGATGCACGCTCATAATGGATTCTAACGTTGGAGGTTGCGCCTGTGACTGCCAGCCAGCCGTCTTTTGAGACTGCCCAGCCATCGTTTTGCGGTTTTTCTTCGCCGTCAACGTAGACTGTGTAGCTTAGCCATCTCTCTTGAGCATAGTTTAGATTTAAGGTTTGGTTGCCCACTCCGGACACCGTGTACTCTACCCATCCAGGGTATGGAGGGAACACGTTAAGCGTATCAATTCTGGTGATGGTTAGGTTGCAGTTTTGGGCTGAAACACTGAAGCGTATACCGTTAAAGAATGGAAAACTGCTTGTGGCGTTTGTTAAGAGTAGTCCTGTGAAGTGCCATATGTTGTCTATGAGGGAAGCGTTGCTGTAGGAGCCTCCAGTGGCGAAGCTGATGGTGCTGTTATTTTCTGGGATAATGAATTGGTCTTGCGGCGTGAAAGCTGTGGACCATGTTTCAGCTTGAGCAAACACTGCAGGTAAAACCAGAAACGAAATCAGGAAAATTGTGAAGCAAATCTTACCTATAACAGGTTTGCTTTCCATTTTAATCACATACTTCTCCAGTTTAACCTGTGTACTGTATTATCTATGTGGTAATTACCTATTTAATACCACAGATTAGAACAGCATCAAGGACCAACTGTCATATTACTCCAAAAAAGCAAAGAAACTGCTGCTTCAACCCCATAAGTCCAATTACAGAAAGTTCTGCCGACTGAGGGAGTTTAAAAATTAATATCTACGCAAGCTCTTTTTAGTTGTGAGGAAGTTTCCTGTGAGGTACTCCAGTATCGCTGAGGCTTACGAAAAGATTGAGGCAACAACAAAAAGGCTTGAGATGACTGACTATCTGGTTGAAATTCTGAAAGAGACTCCAACGAGCCTCATCGACAAGGTTGTGTATTTGACGCAGGGAAAACTGTATCCCGACTTTGTTGGAATAGAAATAGGCATCGCAGAGAAACTGGCTGTACGTGCAGTTGCGAGGGCAGCGGGTCACAGAGAAAAAGACATAGAAACGGACATGCAAAAAACTGGGGACCTCGGAGAAACAACTCAAAAGTTCATGGAAAAGAAAACCCAAGCAACCTTTTTTTCAACACCCTTGACGGTTGAGCGAGTCTACGAAACGTTGGACAAGATGGCAAACTCAACCGGCTCAGGCTCTGTAGACCTGAAGTTGGGTCTGTTAGCGGGTCTGCTGTCTGATGCGTCGCCAAGCGAGGCAAAGTATATAGTTCGAACAGTGACTGGAAGCCTGCGACTGGGAGTCGCAGACATGACAGTATTAGACGCTTTGGCAGTAGCTTTTGGCGGCGGAAAAGAGACCCGTGAACATCTGGAACGCGCATACAACATTTCGTCTGATTTGGGTAGAGTTGCAAAGATCGTCGCCGAAGAGGGAATTGAGGGAATCAAAAAGTTTAAGGTATTGCCGGGGGAGCCGATTCGTCCAATGCTTGCTGAGCGATTGAGTTCGTCTGCTGAGATTCTTGAGAAGCTTGGAGGAAAATGCAGAGCTGAATACAAGTATGATGGAGAGCGGATACAGGCACACAAGAAGAAAGACCATGTTATTCTCTTTTCTCGTCGCCTCGAAAACATCACTGACCAGTATCCAGACGGAGTCGAATACGTCAGAAAGCACGTTAGGGCTGAGGAAGCTATTGTGGAAGCGGAAGCCGTTGCCGTTGACCCAGAAACAGGCGAGATGAAACCGTTTCAGGAGCTGATGCATCGTAGACGAAAATACGGAATAAAAGAAGCAATGGAAGAGCATCCCATCACTCTCTTCATGTTTGACGTTCTATACGTTGACGGAAAAGACTTGACTCTAGAACCTTATACAGTTCGTCATCAGCATCTCAAGAATGTTATTGAGCAAACTGACAATGTTAAGGTGGCAGAGAGTATAATCGCAGAGGACCCAGAGCAACTGGAACTGTTCTTTGAGAAGACTGTGGAAAGCGGGAGCGAGGGGATAATCTGCAAATCCGTGAATAAAGATTCTGTTTATCAGGCAGGAGCAAGAGGATGGAACTGGATAAAATACAAACGCGATTACAAAAGCGAAATGACAGACACCGTTGACTTGGTGGTGGTGGGAGCCTTCCATGGAAGAGGAAAACGCGCAGGAACATACGGAGCCTTCCTTCTTGCAGCCTACGACCCAGACAAGGACGTTTTCGAAACGGTGACGAAGGTTGGAACCGGATTCACCGACGCGGACCTTGAGAAACTCCCAAAAATGCTGAAAAAACATCAAATAAGCCATAAACATCCTAGGGTCGATTCAACCATCGAGATGGATGTTTGGTTTGAGCCGGCAGTTGTCTTAGAGACCAGAGGCGCGGAGATAACTCTCAGTCCCATCCACACATGCGCCGTGAATGTCATAAGAGAGGCAAGCGGACTTGCAATAAGATTCCCGCGTTTCACAGGAAAATATAGAGTGGACAAATCTCCGGAGGACGCAACAACCACCAAAGAAGTTGTTGAGATGTATCGGAGTCAACTCAAAAAGATAGAAGGCTAGCCACTCAATTATTCGGTGCTTTTCAGTTCTTCAAGACGTTTTGAAACTGTGAAATACAATTGATCCCTCAGGGTGTTCCCAACTGGTTCCAGAAGTTTCACTGCACTTATTCTCTCAGTTAGTATATTGTCCTCAAGAACTTCATCAGTCCATTTTTCGAAGTCTCCTCGATAAAGATGGAACTCCAGAGACGCGATTTTGACTTCTCTGATTTTATTCGCAAACTCTTCCAAGGACATCGCCCTTTGACCCGTGTAGTTGCCGACAGACGTGAAGAAATAGAAAGCATTCTTCCTTGATAATGTTCTAAGAATTCGGGCTGAAGATGAAGGCGTCAAAGCGTGAAGCTCTCCTTTAATGCAAGAAAGAGTCTATTACATTTTAACTATAGATACCAAGCTTTTTATAGTTTTCATTTTTTCTCGATCAGGAATCTTTCTTCTTTGATTTTTTTTGTGACAATTGAAGTTCTGATTCTCAGCACTCCCTGAAGAGGCGCAACCTTTTTTGCTATAAAAGAGTGCAGTTCATCTTGGTTTCTGGCAAGCACCTTCGCGATTATCAACAATTCCTCAGAAAGCGACATCGAAACCTCCAAAACCTCCTTAGCCTCTGACAGTTTGTTTGCTACATTCTCGCTTTCCTTCGGATCAGTATATACGGTCATGCGAGCCGTGATGTAATTTATGCCGATTTTTTCAAGGTCGATGTCAACGGTCCATTTTTTGATGACTCCGTTTTTCTCCATCTTTCTTATTCTATCATAGACTGTGGAGTGGGCTACGCCTAATTGACGACCAACCTCTGAGTAGGTTTGCTTCGAATTTTTTTGGATGGCCTGTAGAATTTGCCAATCTAAAGTATCCAAGGAAACCTCTTGGTTTTTCAGCTTCATCGTCCCAAACCTTGAAGATATTGACTACCTTGCAGGTTTGTTAATTTATTGTTTGCTGTCGGAAAAATGTAGATTTATCAACGTTTTTTCGTAAAATTTTCAAGACTCAACTTTACGGATTCCCTTCTCGTTTATAGAAAATTGTAACATAACAGGTGACCAAGCCTACACTTGTTCAATTTTTAAGACATTAAGCAACATTTTTTCGAGATTCCTGTCAATTAACCTTAAATCCGTGATAATAGAATAATCTTCTATAGATATCTACTAGGAAATGCCCATGAATTTACCGTTTCCCACAATTTGGAGTCTCATCGACAGTTTTAAGGAGCGCTGCCGATTGAGCGGCTGGGAGACCTGTGAAACCGAAGACTGGGTTAAAACAGACGACAACGAATATCACAGTTTTCTTTGGACACAAACCATCCACCCATCCACGTTTGAAAGAATCGCATCAAATCACAAATGTGGCATCCGCCGCGGTATTTCCTACGAGGTGGTGGACATCTCATACATAGCATGGTTGTTTCAAGAAAGACCACCCGAATTCCTGATATCATGGATTAATGAAAATCCTGAATTGTCAAAGAAAACTGCCATATTTGACCTAAGCTGCGTCTACACTGGAGAGAATGTCTGCCGAAAGTTTAACGAAACGGAAAGCATGGTCTTCAAGGAATTTGAACAATTTTTGGAAGAAGAATGGAAAATAACATTTAAGCCTGTCGACGAAATGCCCACCCTGACGACGTAAACCACTTTTTTCTGGGATAAACCAAGCTTAAAAGGGCTTCTTTCATATTTCTTATGGATAATAATCTGTTCATGGAAGCGTATAACTAGTTTGCTTGAAGGGAATGGATGATGAGTGAAGAGGAAAAAGAGAAAATCAAGAAGATAGCTAAGCTCCGTGCTCTCCTAGAAAAACGCGTAGAAGATATGGAAACAGAATTGGATGGACTGAAAACGCTGCTTAGTTTAATAGACACAACCCTGATTAAGGAGGGCTTCAAGAGAGCAGAAATCTCTAAGCCAGTTCAGACCCCCCCGAAACAGGAGACTCCACAGCCTTCGGTCATACAACAGAAAAAGGGTATTCCCCTAAAGACGGTAACTGGAGACCTCTTAGCCCAACTCTATATTGAAAAAGACTCCATGCAAATTACATTAGCAGAAGACAAAAACTTTGACATTAACACTCCACCCTTCACATCTTTTCTTGTGGAAAGGGTTTTGGCGAAGATGCAGGAGAAAGACAGAGAAGACGCCAGCAAAGGCAAGATAGCTCCAGAAAACATATTATCCTACAACATCAAACGAGACGGAAACATACTCAGGGAGATAACCATCAGAAACCTCAGACGCGAGAGGTCCCGGGAACTAAAGTCGTCCATCCGCTGGACCTTAGAAAAAATGTATGAGAGAATAAAGCAGACGAAATAAATTGACAAGATAGAGCATACAGAAAATTCGCTGATCTCCGAAGCCTTTTATTTCTCTGAACTAAAAAGTGGGGAGGGAAACCATGAAACCTAATCAATTAACCGCCAAGATACTCACCGGATTCCTCAAGTTCAAGGCAAAAAAACCCACACCCCTCTTCGCATCCTACAACGTAACCGGCAGATGCAACCTGAGATGCGTCTTCTGCGAATGGTGGAAAACGGACACCCCGGAACTGCCAACAAAGAAGGCTTTAGCAGCCATAGATGCGGTTTGTAGTCTAGGCGTCCCCTTTTTTGACCTCAGCGGAGGCGAACCCCTCCTGCGCAAAGACTTGAATATCCTCGCCAAAAGAGCCGCATCACATGGATGCTTCGTGAGTATGAACACCAACGGAACACTTCTGAATGAACGTAGAGTCTCTGAGGTGGCGGATGCCTTTGACTTGGTTGTCGTATCCCTTGACGGCCCCAAAGAGGTTCATGACAAGATAAGGGGAGTGTCAGGAACTTATGATAAGGCGGTTGAAGCCATACGTTTGCTGAAGGCTCATGGAGTAAAGGTGGGGGTGAACAGCGTCGCTACCCCATGGAACATCGATATTTTGCCCCAATTCATTGATGAACTCCGCAGCCATGTTGACTTCGCTCAGGTTCAGCCCATCCATCCCTATCCCCCATCAGCCGAAAACATTCCATCTGACAAACAAGTTTCTCGGCTTCTGGACTATCTGCTGAGGCTCAAGCGTTCTGATCCCGGTTTCTTAGCGGTGCCAACAGATTTTATAAAGGGTTTTGAAGCGTTTTTCAAGGGTAAGGCGCCGAAAATCTGCCACGCTGGAGAACTGTACGTTGCCATAAACCCATCGGGTAAACTTTTGGCTTGTCCAGCTCGATCAGACATAGTGCTGGGAGATACTCTAAGCGGCTCTATCGATGATATCCTGAAGAAGAAGCGGAACAGTGAAGGATGGCGTAAAGTCTCCTCCTGTAAGGGATGCTGGCTTGAATGCACTGCCGGAGTGTCAATGATGTTGGAGAATCCTTTCAAGGAAGCTTCCCAGTTGGTTAGCCTCTGGAAATCACGTAAAAACTGAAAGCTCGGATAAGACCTATCCTGCGATTGCTGTTTTGAGTACTTCACCGAGAATTTCGATTACAGTTGTTAGCTGGTCTGTGTAGAGTCCGACGGCTAGGAATGATATGCCGGCGAGCAAGAGGAGAGAACCGAATATTCTTTGTTCAGGCAGGTCCATAAGGTGTTTCCTTCCGTTGATTCTATTGTATAACGCTGTGACATTATTTAAGAGGTTTCCGTTCAGCTGTCCAGAACGTTTTTCATGCTGAGGCGCCTATACTCAACCATTTTGGCACCCAGAAATTCAGTTCTTGTTTTGGAGAAGCTTTTCGCCGATTCCCTGAATTGCTGTTATCCCCTTTGAGGTTTCTGCATATTTGAGAGGCGTCTCTCCAACCCTGTCTGCTTTCAAAACTGTTTCGTCGTGAGGAATCAAAGCAAGTAGGTGAAGATTATTTTCTGTTGTAAAGTTTTGGATTAATTCTTCTTCGCTGGAGTCTCTTACCTTGTTTCCAACGATGAAAACGTTTTTGATTCCCGCTTCATTGGCTAAACCATAGATTTTTTTTGCAATCTCTAAGGATTTTCGGCTGGAATCAGCAACTACAATCATGATGTCCACGTTTCTGGCTGTTCCCCTTCCCAAATGTTCCACACCAGCTTCCATGTCCACGACCACAACCTCGTCACGTTCAACAATAAGATGACGAAGAAGCTCCCTGATTACGGCGTTGGCTGAGCAGGTGCATCCTTCGCCGGCGGATTTGACGGTTCCCATGACGAGCAGGTTCACTCCGTAGGGAGATTTCATTCCGTTATTTTCAACTATGTCATCAACAGTAAAGGAGAGACGGTATACTCCTGGATAGTCGGTGCGGGTCTTCGAGTCTAGCAGTTCGGAATTTTCGGATATTGGAACTATCTGGTTTGCCTCTTCAATGGGTATGCCCAATGTCAAGGCTAGGTTAGGGGATGGGTCAGCGTCAATAGCCATCACCTTAAATCCTTTTTTTGCGAAATAGCCCGCAAGAACCCCGGAAACGAGGGTTTTACCTACTCCACCCTTTCCAGAAACTGCAATCTTCACTCGATTTTCACCGTTTTGGTTAAGTGTCACGGACACTATTTACGTTTTCTGAAATCCGATGAAACGATGGCGATCCAAACGGATTATTTGGCAGATGCTGAAGGAAATACGATTCTCTTCTGCAAAATAGATATACGAAGCGTAAACGTAGCTTATTAGAGGAGAAACATGAAACTTTTGAGGAGAAACGGTGCTCGAGAGCATTTGTTCTTCACGGTTTTTTTATGTGTTTTAGTGGTGACTGTTGGAGTATCCAGCGTAGCCTATCCTGTGTACTCGAGTGAGTTGACTGTTCCAGAGAAGGCGTTAGCCTTTTTGGAGGATGTAGCTATGCTTGACATGACAAAATATAATGCAACACTAGAAATATATGATGAGCGTTATCCCGATGAGTTACATGGTTTGGCTCAGCATAATGTATTATACATTCTTGTTTCTGATGAAAGCGAACTGGAGGCGGCTTTTGGGTTCAAAAACGAATCCTTTGCTCATTGCATGCTAGGAACACTTGATTCACCACTTTACTCTGAACCGCAACCAGCGAACATAGTTGATAATGCTAAGGGCTTTCTTCAGAGATACCAAACATATACTGGAGACCCAGACTTTGATGGTGTAAGAGATTTTGAAGGAATGAGAAGCATATTGGACATGGTTGATGTAACAGAAAATGTGACAGCAATGTCGGATCATGTGAAGCTTGAGGTAATCAGCAGAACAGACTACACTGCATTAGTTTGGGAGTACGTTTTGGATGGTGTTGCGTTTCCATGGATGACCCTTGAGTTTCGCAACGGGATTGTTTGTGGCTTCGATGACAACTGGCGCCTATACACTGTCGGTAGCACAGACATAAATTTCTCAGAGGAAGAAGCCATAAACGTTGCACTGGAATATTTAGAAGATTTCTCTTGGAAGGCTACCCAAGACGGTGAATTGGTGGAAGTGACAGATTTTGAGATAATAGAAGAACCACGACCTGTAGAATTAATAACCACTATGAGCAGAGAACCTTTAACATTAAATCCTTACTGGCGAATCGAATTATATCTCGACAAGATTTACCCCGGCAACGTTAATCGCATTTTGTTGACGATCTGGGCTGACACAGGAGAAGTAATCTCTTGTACACCACTTGGAGGCGGTGGAGGACCTCCAATCCCCGAGTTTCCATCATGGACACCAATGCTACTCGTACTAACCATACTTGCAGTTGTCTTAGCATTCTACAAACGAAGACTGCCCAAAACAACAAACCAGTAACAATATGCACAATTTTATTTTGTTAAATTCAAGTTATTATTTTTGCAACAGTTATTTACTGTTTTCAAGTTTCTTTGACCGTTCTTTCTCCAGTTTCATCCACCACTCAGGAACCTTAAAGTCTTCAGTTGTGTCCCAGCTGTCGAAGGGTTTAATGTCCAAAACTGGTGTGCCGTCAAAGGCGTCTAAGCCCTGAACTGTAACTATGTTTCCTTCTACGTTTAGGAGTTTGACTCGTGTAAGCCCGATTGGGTTCGGTCGGTGAGGTGCCCGAGTTGCAAATATTCCCAGCAACGGCATGTCGCTTCTTCCCCGTGGACGAACCTTCATGATTTTTCTATCTTCATCCAACATTTTATGCAGCCAGAAAAGAACAAACAGATGCGAAAACTCTTGGATTCCCTCCAGAGCCTCAGTCAACTCCTCACGAAAGATTAGTTGCGAAATTATGTTTTTGTCCCTAACCTCTTTGCCTACTGCTTTGGTTTTGACGAAACCTATAGGCTCCAAGTTAATCTTACTCGATGAAAACATCAAACAACACATCCTCTCAGCATTAAACCGATACCAAATTCTGAACAAACTAACAATATAAGCTCTCTTTTCCAGAAAATCCAAAACTTGGAAGTCATAGGCATGATAACTAGATTTAACCACTGTGAATTTGCAGAATAACTACTGTTATTAGTAAACTTTTCTTTTCAGTCTGTTTCTGTAGATTATAATGACTAGAGTTGCAGTAAGGAGCAAAGGCAGAATGATCCATGATGGAAACTCTGGGATGGGCATTGCTTCAGGGTTTGGCTCAGTCAAGAAAGGAACGAAAGTAACTGTGCCCAAGTCAAAATCGTACTTGTAGTCGCGAATTGTAAAGTTGATTGCTTGCGTGTCAGTTGTTCCCCACCAATTGTAGGTAGCGTTAACGTGAACTGAGTTAGACAAGTAAATGCTGTTCTCGCTGTTGTTTAGTATATTGTTATAATTGATAGTCATCATGGAAGTGTGCGCATGAATTCTCGCTGTATTGTTGGCAATGGTGTTGTTTTGGATTACTGCTGGCATATTAATGTATATTCCATAGATAGAATGATTGGTGATCAAATTCTTTTCAATTAAGTCCGTGCCGCCTGAAATCCCCACAATTCCTTTTTTGCCACCAGTAATAATGTTGTCTCGAATAATTACATTGCTTTTACTCAGCACTATTCCTTGGTCATTGCCAATGAGCAGATTTCCCTCAATTGTTGCGCCACCAGCTGCATTAATCGCTGTTCCAGCATCAGTAATGATGTTGCCCGAAATGTAAAAAGTACCTGATTCAATATCAATTCCAACATAATCCAACTGTCCAGTAATTGTGTTATTGGAAATTACAGAGTCACCTCGAACTTCGATTGCAGGACCTGGGTCGCTATAAGATGTTCTTCCGGTAAATGGGTCAACATAATAACTAACTTTATGCATGATGATGTTGTTTGAAATTTCAGACCCGGTTGCGTCAACAATACCGTTAATTGTGTTATTCAAAATTGAAGACGAGCTGCCAACAAAGACACTACTTGTAATGGTATTATTCGAGATTACATTTGAACTTCCAGCATTAATACTGCCCCCAATGCCATTATTATAAAATAGATTCGAACTTCCAGCATAGATAGGTCCCACAAGTTCATTATTAGAAATTACAGACGAGTCTCCAATAGTGATTTTGCCATTTGTGATCTTGTTGTTTATCGCAATTTCATTATTAGAAAGTATTGATGAGTCTCCAGTAGTGATATCGCCTCTTATGGTACTGTTGTTTATCTTTAGAGAAACACTGCTATCTATGTCTACATACTCTATAAAAACATGTTCGAATATGCAGCCAGAACCTGTCTGCTCATTCCAGCCATTACTGTATTGGGTAAATTCGATTCTTCCGTACGGGTTAACTTCGGGGCCCCCCTCGCTTAGGTTAATGTTTTCGCTTATGTGAATCTGGTCAGTGCTGCTGCCTATTGCAACAAGTGTGCCACTAACTCGTATCTCATAGCCGTTAAGGTTCACGGTGGCTCCTGCCTCAATAGTCAAAGTTGCCCCCTCGCTCACAAGCAAGGGTCCAGTAAGAGCGTGTGGGCTATCCGCCTTCGTCCACGTAGTATCCGAGACAATTACAACAATTAATCCCGGAGCTTGTGCAGAAACTTGAACAAAACCAAAATGTTCAGTGCCAACTAACGCCACTCCGCTAACCAGAATGAATACCAAGAATGCATGTGAAATTGGTTTCATCATCTTATGCATTCCACATTATAACCATTATACGATTTGTGTTTTATGCCTTATGCATTTCTTTAAGAATCGGCGAAAAACGTTTGTCTGAAAGAACCAAAAAAAGGCGCAAATGTCGGGTTTTGGAAGTTAAATTCTAACCATTAAGCAGCAACTATCTTAGATATCGACTTTTTAAACAGGAAATGTCCGAAACTTGAGACGATTAATGTTTGTTTGCCTTTTGTATTCTTTCTTTTGCGATGTTCATTGCTGCGTCTCTGAGTTCAATGTTTTTGTTTAGGGCGGTTTCTATAACCTTTACCGTGTTTTGCCTGATTTTACGTTGAACAAGCTCCAGCATCCGTTTGGGGTTGTAGCCGCGGTACTCAGCGTAAGAGGAAATCACGCCTCCAGCGTTCGCCAGAATGTCAGGAACAACAAAAACGCCCCTATCAGCCAAAACTTTCTCGATTTCTGGGCGTACGGGAAGGTTAGCAGCCTCAACCACCAGCTTCGCTTTAACACGACCCACATTATCCGCATTTATAACGTCAGGAAGCGCAGCTGGAACAAGAATGTCTACAGGCAACTCGAAAAGCTCCCTGTTCTCCAGCACTTTGCCCGGACGATAATTTATAACAGAACCAGTTTCCGTCTTAAAATCCAACAGTTTCTCATAGTTTAACCCGTCAGGGTTGTAGATGCATCCTTTAGAGTCGGAGACTGCCACAACCTTCACGTCAATCTGGGTCAGATACTCAACAACAAAAGAGCCGACGTTTCCGAAGCCCTCCACCGCACCTGTTGCATTGTCAATGTCCAGGTCTTCCACATAATTTGCCGCCGTGAACGCAGCCTGAACCACCCCCAAGGCTGTGGAGCCATACTCGTGGGGGATGCCGCACTTTACGCCCGGCTTAACGCACAGGTGCGCAGGTTTTCCTGTGGCAGACTTCATTGAACCGTTCTCTTGGGCGAAAGCAGCCATCTCCTTCTCTCCGGTGTTAATGTCCGGCGCAGCCACGTATAGGCTTGGGCATACTCTCTTCAATGCTCTGGAAAAAGCTCTGATTAAGTCCATCTTCTTCTCTTCAGACATCTGTTTCGGATCAGCGATTATACCCGATTTGGCGCCTCCAAACGGAATTTTTGCTAAGGCACACTTCCACGTCATTGTTCGGGCTAATCTGAAGACTTCCTCAGTTGTTACAGTTGGCAGCATTCTGATTCCGCCCTTTCCCGGACCTAAAGTTGTGTTGTCTATGACCAGAACACCCTTCATTCCCGTTTTTGGGTCGTAGACTTGCAGTATCTTTTCTGGACCCCACTCGTCAGCAAAATCTTCTATCTTCACGTTCACTTCGTTTCCCCCAGAAGAGTCTATGAAAAATGTAGTATCTGAACCATTGTAAAAACTTTCTTCAACAATAGTGAGGTGAATGTGGCAGTAAACATAAATTGACTGTTCTACGTTTGTTATCTTGAGTTAGTTCTAAAAACCAAACACGCGGGGGAGTGAGAAGAATGGGTTACATCTACCTGTACACTGGAACTGGCGGAGGAAAAACTGCAAACGCTTTAGGTTTAGCCCTCAGGTCTGTGGGTCACGAACGCAAAGTCGTTATAATTCAATTCTTGAAGTGGTGGAAGAACACAGGAGAATACAAGATAAGAAAAAAGCTTCAGCCCTACTACGAAATCCACCTGTTCGGCAGAGAAGGCTGGATCGGATTAGACAACTTGGGCAAAGAAGACAGAAAACTCACAAAAAAGGGGCTGGAATTCGCCAAAAAGGTTGTTGAAGAGAAGAAGCCTCATCTGCTGGTTTTGGATGAGATAAATTTGGCTCTCCACTGCCGCATGCTAGAGATAGAGGAAGTTCTGGAGTTTCTGGATTCTATTCCAGATGAAACGGATGTTGTTTTAACTGGAAGATACGCACCGAAAAAACTCATAGACCGAGCTGACTTCGTCAACGAAGTGAAAGACATTAAACACCCTGAAAAAATGGTGACGACAGAGGGCATTCAGTACTAATCTAGCCGCCGGTTTGAAGGAGAAGTATCGCCTTAGCGAGGTCTCCGTCGCTCGCTTCTAATGCTCGTTTGGCGTCTTCCATGCTTTTTCCTGTCTGGTCTGCAACAAGCTGCGCATCCTCTTCAGGAATAGTAGCCTTAGCCGCCTGCGTCTCTAGAGCCCGCTCATTTACCTCTCCGGTGACCTGAAAGATTTTTTGTCCCTGCATATCAAGGACAGCCACCTGAGCGTTTTCAACCACGATTTCTTTGTCGCTAGTTCTAAAAATGACTTCCTGTACGTCGGGCATCTCTCCCATGTTCATGCCCATGCGTTGCATCATCCTCTTCGCGTCTCTTGGACTCATTCTTCTCCGCATTTCTGTTTCCTTCCCCCTATACTCCATCAATCGTCTTCTTAACTTTTTTCCGTCACTCCTCTACGAACCCGCACAGCCATTCCCCTGCTGAACTCTTTCATTTCCTTTCCAGAGAGGAGAGCCCGTCCCACAGCCAAAACCTCATTCTTAGTGTTAATGACTATGACTTCTTCGTTGGGTCTTATCTCATCGTCAGCATCTATCACATGTTTGGCGAAGGCGCTTCTTCCTTTTGACACGAAGGGTTCAGCATCATCCTGAATTTTAACCCAACACCGCAGGGGCTTCACTTCACGGGTTATCCGTTTGGCTCCAGCAAGCGTTAAAACAAAGAGTACAGTGGTGGGTCGGAGAGTAGCCAACAGTTCTTCTTTCAAGTGTATGTGACGTATTTTTCCCGTGTTTTTCGAGTACACGATTCTAACTTCGTCTGGGAAAAGTTTTTTTCCTGCATCTCTTCCGAACTGGTAATCAGCTATACTCCGTATCTTCTGGAGAGCATCCATATCCACTATTTCACCAACAAGTTTCACATTAACATCGGGCTAAAGCATTAAATCTTGTTCTCTGCGCAGGTAAACGTAGAGTTGAAAATAAGAAACTTTAAGTTTTCTCCTTTCCCGTATAAAGAACCTAAGTAGGCGGAGAACCCAGATGGAAAAGCTTCACCACAACGGCGTCCTAGTTCCACCCCGATACGAAGGAAAAAAC
>Ga0315543_1001788_pt1 | contig 22324 bp, 14 predicted proteins | sample SalMarSW160210MG_2_FD_203098 | JGI IMG/M metagenome (GOLD analysis project Ga0315543, IMG submission 203098) | Salt marsh sediment microbial communities from the Plum Island Ecosystem LTER, Massachusetts, United States - Salt Marsh Sediment SW1601-210 ...
CGCAATAGCTTTGTCGCCGAAATAACCTCTGCGACTCCATGTCCTCTTTTTGTCAGGCGATGAATCTCGTCGTCTAATGTTTGTACACCCAGTTCCACTCTGGTAGTGCCAAATTCAAGCATCCGCTCTATCTCTTCATCCTGGCAGAAATCTGGTCTGGTTTCGATGCACAATCCTACGCAGCGGTGTTCAGCAGTCTCGTTTAATTTCTGGGCTTCTTTCATGTCGGCTGAGGAAACACCATTTAAGCCATCATAGCAATCCTTGATGAACTGGTATTGGTAATCCAGCGGGTAAGCTAAAAAGGTACCCCCCATGATGATTAATTCTATTTTATCCAGTGCGTGTCCCATCTCGGTCAGGGTATTTAGCCTATATTCCACTTGTTTTCTAGCATCAAAGTTACATTTTCGGCCGCGGAGTACTGCCGGGGATTCGGCGGTGTAACTCTTTGGAGCGTAGGCAGAGCTTGGACAATAAACGCAGTTGCCAGGGCAAGGAAAGGGCTTTGCCATGACTGCCACCGGCGTTACTCCAGAGATAGTGCGAGATACCTTCTTTATCAAGGTCTTAATCATTTTTTGTTTCTGTTATTTCTTTTACAAAGCCTTCAGATTTAACAAAGTTGATAAAAACTTCCAGTAACTTGGGGTCGAATTGAGTGCCGGCGTTGCGTTCTAACTCTTCGATAGCCTGTTCAAGTGATAGAGGGCCGGAATATGGGCGTGCTGAGGTCATCGCGGAAAATGCATCAGCTATAGCCAGGATGCGGGCTTCTAGGGGGATTTCGTCGCCCTTGAGCCCTTCAGGATAACCGCTGCCATCGTAGTGCTCATGGTGGTAAAGGATAGCGGGAATGCAAGGAACTAAACCAGGCACGCTGCCTACGATACTAGCACCGAGTTTGCTGTGGGCCTTAATTATTTTCCAGTCGTCTTCAGTGAACTTGCCCTTTTTGTTAAGTATGTCATCGGTGATGCCAATTTTACCAACATCGTGGAGTGAAGCGGAAGCGCTTATTTTAGTTATCTCGTCACTGGGTAACTCAAGGGCTTTGGCTAAAGCTACAGCATAGTAGTTAACTTTTCGTGAATGTCCATAGGTATAATGGTCTCTAGCCTCTACTACCGAGGTTAAGGCATAAATAGCGTTTAGGCTTATGCCCACAGTCTCCTGTCTTACCATGGTTGGTGGTTGAGCCGGGCTTTTGGAATGGATGTAGCTCTGGTTTCCGCCTTTGGTCTTGGCGTAATATAAAGCGGCATCGGCTGTCTCCACAAGGGTATTAAATGTTGTTCCGTTAAAGGGATAATGGATCAGACCAATGCTGCAAGTCAGGGTGATATTCAGGGTTTTCATTTCAGAAGCGATTTCTTTTCGAGTCCGCTCCGCTACCACATAGGCATCATCGATATTTGTCTCTGGCAAAATGATGGTAAACTCGTCTCCGCCGTAACGAAAGGCCTGGTCAGCGCTCCTGATGGTATTCCTCATAATTTCGCCTACTTTTCTTAAAAGTCTATCACCTGCGAGATGTCCATAAATATCGTTATATGCCTTGAAAGAATCGAGGTCAAGGATAAGCATGGAGAAAATGCCACCATAACGAGAATGCCGGGCGATTTCGTCTTCGAGTCTTTCCTCAAAGTGACGTCGATTAAATAATCCGGTGAGGTCATCAATGCGAGCCTTTTGTTCTGCTTGGGTATAAAGTCGGGAATTCTCGATGGGTGCAGCAATTTGTGACGCAAGTTGTTCCAGGAGTTGTAGCTGTTTTGCACTATAAGCATTGGGATGGAGACTGGCGACGATCAAGGTGCCAATACCCTTGCCTGTTACTAATAGTGGCGAGTAAACAACGGAGTGAATCCCTCCATTAACCAGGTTCTCTTCAGTCCAAAACATTCGCTGTTGTCCAAGGTCGGGCTGATACAGACTCTTTCCATGTTTGAGCACCCATTGTGTGCCTGTTCCTTCCAGCGGTATCCTTTGTCCTGTTTGCCATGGTGAAGGGATAGTGCCTGATAATGCTGAAAAGCAAAGTTGTTCACTTTCAACCAGGGTGATTGCTGCCCAATCAATACTAATTATCTCCTTTAACTGCTGGGAGAAACCTTCAAATATCTCCTTGATATCCATGCTTGAGATTACGATGTTGGTTAAACGGTTAATGCTACTTAGCTCCTTCTCTCTTTCTTCCAATTGTTCATAAAGAGATTGTCTTTCCATAATGGCAGTGATGCGGGAAGCAACAGATTCAATTATTTCAATATCTTCAACAGTGTAAAACTTACCGTTTCGTTTCTCGCCCATTGCAAGGATAGCAATAAGCCCATCTTGGTTTATCAAAGGGAAAAGCATCTCTACCTCTGCCAATTGAATATCCGCATATTCCTTCTCGTTCATAGTGTCTAACTTAACAAGGTCTGCTCTGGACACAAAACGAGCTTCTTGCTTTAGCCAGTTTGCAATGGTGCCATCCTGTTTCAAGTTCAATTTTTGTATTGGCTCATCTTTCACTGGAGGGTAGCTGAATGTGGCGGTGAAATCGCCTCCTTTAGATTTAGGTAGAAGCAAACAAGCTCGGCGGCACTCCACAGATTGACAAAGCAGGGATATCAGGTTGCTTCCTAATTCCTCTAGAGTAGAAACAGTGTCTGCTTTACTGGTGAGATTGAACAACTGCTGGCGGTAACCGTATTTTTCTCCTATTAGGGTTTGTTCTACTCCCGGGCGGAGAATGGTCAGCATCCAGTAGGCAAACATAGCAACCCAAGCTGCGGCCGCTATGGCTGCTACTATAGTGGTGACGGTGATACTAAAGTCAAGAATGAGATGGAGCAGGAAGAACAGAAGGAAGTATGCTGCTATAGCGCCAAAGGTCATGATTATCCATACTAACCCGCGGCGCAAGACAACCTTGATATCCAGCAATTGGCGTGTTACCACTGCATAGGTAAGGATGCCAGCCATGGCGAAGTTGCCAATATAGAAGGTAGGATACACCCTCCCAGCGAGAATGAATCCCACAACAAAAGAGGTGAGTAGAACAGCAAGGCTAGCAAATAGATAGTTCATCTGATTGCGCTCCCGTGGGTCGGCTAGAATCGTCTGTCTCCGTGCCAGTAGATAAATATCCCTGCCAAGTAGGACAGCAGTGATAACGAATAGGGCAATAAACCAGGTGCCATAGTCAGCGAAGACGCTAATCTCGGTAAATGTGACACCCTTCGGAAAGCCCAGCGCTGCTAGAGCAATAGCGCCGGCTAAGATGACATAAGCATAGGGTATCCTGTCTTGACCTTGATAAAGGGAGCGCAAGAAGTAATGAAGCTGGATTGCCATCAACATTCCCAAACAGATGGCGATTTTGGCAAGAAGCAATTCATTTTGAATGAGAATATTGCTGTAAAGCAGGAAGCTGCTCAAGCTCCATAGCATGGCGGTGACGAGATAAGCAAAGAAAAGCTTTTGCCGCCTCTGCCATGGTCGGCTGTCCAGCAAGATAACCAATAGTGGGATAAAGACAATCGCGGTAATTAACGAGATCAGCGCGTAATTATTCATCCCAAAGCAATTATTAACATAAGTTCTAAGGCTGTCAAGAAGGACTAAGGTAAGCCTCAAGATATGTTGCCTGGTGGTGCATCAGGCGGTGTGTTAGATTTATTTTATCGCTTGATTAAGCAGAAGGTGATAACTACTACATCCAGGAAGGCAAGTATTCCGATGATAGCCCATATCCATGAAGGTGTTGGTGGTGTTGCTGGTGTTGGTTCAGGCGCAGGCATTACTGTAAAGACACCCAGGGCTGACTCACTGAGCACGGGCTCAATACCCCTTACCTGCCAATAATAAGTGGTGTTCCAATCTAGACTTCCTTTATATTGGTAGGTTGAAGTGGACACTTTTTCGTTCACTATCACCAGTGTTAAAGCATCGTCGCTGGCGAGGATAAACTCATATTCAGTGGTGGGGGGGAATCCTTCCCAGGAGAAGGTTGGTGAACGTCGCACGTTTTTGCTGCCGATGTCAGGGACAAGCAATATAGGGGCAAGATACACCTCTCCTTCTCGTGCAGAACATTCCTTCACGGTGAATTTCATTGTTGGTGACCACCGACTGCGAATGCGTTCCCCTTCAGTGCTTTCACAACTTCTTACTTTCCAGAAATAAGTTTCACCACAAACGAACTGAACTGTGCTTGATGATGGACACCAGGTGGGAGAGCATGGGGCGTCCGGAGTTATATCCACCTCTTTGTGTATTATGGCGGTGAAGTCTTCATCCAGAGCTATCCACAGCTCATATTTTTCAGTGGAAGGTAACATTCGCCAGCGAAAACAGAAATCCTCTGCCCGGCAAGTACATTCTTCACAGGGCAGTGATTCTTTCAGCGCTGGCGTATTTGGCCAGGGAGTTTCAAGGACAAAAGCATCAGTATAAACCCATAACCGCCCAACGGTATTGTAGGTTGTGTCATCGTATTTGGATATGTCCCCCTTGAAATAGTCATCGTCATCGATAGCCCAAAGATCGACATCTTCATTGCTAATTGCCTTCAATGACCTCGACTTGAATGTTACTATGGTAATATTGGCAACATATGGAGTCAAGACGACCTCAGTGGTATCCCAATCAGTTACTCGTATCGTTTCTAGGTGAGGAACGAGAGTGCGGACAACCCATGCAACATTGACAACATGTGGAACATGTAAAACATTTGAAGTAGCTCCGTAAAGGACTTCGTCTATTTGAGCCAGTCCATGAAAACCGCCCATGCCTGGCGGTGTATTCATTTCTTTCCATGATGTACTTGCACCAATAGCCCAGCGATAGACGTCGCTCAAACTAGCATCGCTGGCGGCATAAATAAATTTGTTGCTATTAAACTCGTCATCCACAGCGAGCTGAATTTCGCCTGGTTCTGGTAAAGGCTCGGTGACATTAAAGATTTCCCCACCATCGCTGGAATAGGCTATCCTGCTTTTATCCCCATTTTCGGAAACAAATACATAATTCGTGCCATAAGCAAGCACAGCAGAGCCAGAATCAAGCCCGGTGTCTATGTCCCTTTCCCATTCCCAGATGCCTTCCCACAGTGTCTCATTCCAACTGCGCCTATTTAATACATCATCATCCAGGATGTATAGTAATTTATCGCTCACCACAGCCAAATCGGTGACCTCGGGGCACTCCCAGATTTTCTCCCAGCTCTGCCCTTCATTATCAGAATACTTCACATTATCGGTCTCGGGCACAGCGAAGTAAATTTGCTCGTTTTCCTCCCACTCGGGAGTGGGCCTCAGAATTATATTGTCCTCACCGTCAAGGCAAAGCACCCTCTCCCAGATCTTGGTCAGTGCTGCGGTTTCAGTTTCCTTGGTTCGCCATATACTATCAAACCTAGGGGCATGGTCATTTATCGACGCTAAATAGAGGATAGTGTTATTGGCAAAGAAAGCGTAATCACAAAGGAAAGTCATTTTGGTATCTATCAGGCTGAGCTGGTTCCAGGTATCGCCGTCATCTTCACTTTTAGAAAGAGCACTCTCATCGCAAGCTTGCCCCTGCCATGGTCCATCAGGGAGAGTCATGTTTGCCCATGCTGCGGCGGTGGTTACATTATTTGTGCTTGTAACGCAGTAAAGTACGCCACTGGTTAACGAGACAATCTGAGCATTGGCACGATTCTCGGAGGAAGCGCCACCAGTGGGTGGTTTAGTGGGATCTTCCCACGTGGGGGAACATTCTGTGGGATTGGAACAAATATGAATTAAGGCGTTAGGTGAACTCCCTTTGCCTAATACCTCTCCGGCAAGGAGTGTGTCCCCTTGGTAATCAATCGAAGCTATGCCAACCTCGTTGCCTCCTTTGACATCCAGTCTGTATACCTGTTCGCCGTCTTCTTCTATCCGATATACATCATCACACCCGGTAGTACAATTGGAATAATAACTGGCGTAGGCAATCCAATTTTTGCCTTCGCGGTAATTCTGGGAAGGGAGGGCTAGATCGGAGAAGATGATCTCATCTTCGTTTGGTGAGTCCCCCGTGCTGCTGTCAATGATTTCTATAAATGTGGTCCATGTTGTCTCCTTGCTTTCAGTATTCCTTTCTCCAGCGCACAGGAATGTCCTCTCTCGCAAAGATTCATCTACATCAGTGTCATTTGCTGAGGAGGCGATGGCGAGTATGGCTTTGTCTTCGGCATAGTTAGGTGAAAAGCGGACTGTGCTTACATCGGCGGTCTTATTGCTGTCTGGGTCTATCTGCAGTTCTTGAGCTTTCCAGTTGCCAAGCTCTCCCAGCGTAATTACCCATACATTGCCATCCGTGATATTGTTGGGATACCTGGTACCTATGGCGACGTCATAAGTATTATCATATATCTGAGAGATGGCAATGTCTGAGATATACAGGTTTGGGTCCCAGTCTGAAGCACTTGAGATCCTGCTATCTTCCCAGTTCTGCCCGCCATCATCGGATAAATAAACGGCTGTTCTGTTATCGGTGGCTACGGCTACCAGATCAGGGTTATCCGGGGCAACAGCGATATCCCAGGCGGGCAACGTAGCGCCGTCGTCTTCAAGCGTTCCGTTCAGGTTGTCCTCCCAGGTAACCCCGCCATCGGTTGATTTGTATACACGGCTATGAGGAATATCTATGGCATAAAAAGTGTCATTCTGGCCGGCAACAAAGGCGTTTATCTCGCTGGGGCTAACCACTACATTTCCTTCTTCACTGGGAGTGTCAACAACGGACCACTTTAGCCTGTCTGGATTGGCTGAAATCGGCTGGCTGTCAACCAGTGGGAAAAAGCTCAGAAGTAGAAAAAGACCAAGCAACCCTGATAATAGTTTTGTAGATTTGGCTCTATTCATTAATGCTCATTATTAAACAAGAGGTCGAGGTTTGGCAATACCCCCATGGTACCCCCTTGCATTGTAAGCTAAACCGTTGACTATTTTACTGCCTTGCTATATCATTTTCGTATTAAGTTAGCTAGGTATTTTAGAAAGGAGGATTGTGGAATAATGACTAAATTCCTATTTACTGGGTTGCTATATCATTTTAATATTACATTAGCTAGGTATTTTAGAAAAAGGGATTGCGGTAATAATGACTAAATTCCTATTACCAAAATACCAAAGGAGGTGATAAGTTGGCAGTAGAAGAAGATAATGAGGAGATAGAGGAGATAAAAGAGACAGAAACGACAGAGAAGAGGAGCATAGGCGATGTTGTAAAGGAGGTAGCAAGTACGACCGATGGTTTACTGGGGGTGGGAGTAATGGATATGGAGGGTGTTCCTGTTGCGGTTGTCACCTCGCCCGGAGCAACACTCAATGCCGAATTAGCGGCAGCCCAGTTGGCTGTGGTGGTGCGCCTGTGTAGTTTGACTGCTGACAAGCTAAAGCTCGGCGATTTTGATGAAAATTTGATCACCACCGCTTCAAAGTATATTTTGACTAAGGCTCTCACTCCCGACTTCTATTTGGCAATGATTTTATCCAAGGAGTCCACTACTCTTGGTATGGCGCGTCTGGTGGCCAGAGAGCATGCTGCCCGGGTATCTCAAGCGTTGCCTAGATTTGAATAATGGCTGATTTATCTAGATTTGCCTGGGGGAAGAAGAAGGAGAGTGAGCCGAAGGAGAAGGATGAAATGAAGGAAAAGGGAGCAACAGGAAACTTGAACAGCATATTGGAGGAGATGGCGGGGCAAGTTGACGGGTTATTATGTATCGCAGTGGCAGGTAGTGACGGGGTTGCCATTTCCAGCTATGTGCCTCCCGGTTCTATGCTTACCGCAGAGTTAGCTGCAGCTCAACTAGCGACGATATTCAGGATAGCGCGAACAAGCTCAGATAAGCTAAAGGCTGGTGAATTTGAGGATAACTTGTTGACTTCAACTGCAGGGCAGATTTTAATCAGACCGCTGGGTCAAGAATCCTATTTAGCCATGGTGACTACCAGGGATGCCCCGTTGGGCATAGTGCGATTGGTGGTTAAGAGCTATGCTAGCAAAGTGGAACAAGCTCTGGGTAAAGTCAGCTAAAGATAAATCACCGGTCAATATCAAGTTGTCTCAGGTTAGTTTTGATATTTTAGTCATTGTTTCTTAGAATATAGTTAACTATGAAGATACGGCGGAGGAACAAGAATAAGAAAGAAAGTCAGCTAAAGGGTGCTGCGCATCCTGAGGTTGAATTTGAGAATGACCTGCAAGATGTTGAGGGACAGTTTATCAAGAAGCTCAAGGCGCTGGGTTATAAAGTTGAGCGCAATGTTACCCTTCAAGGTAAGTTTAGAACTGAATATACCTTCGATCTGTTAGCTCGCAAGGATAATGGGCTTATATCCTATGTCACCGCTATAGGTATCATTAAGCATGATAATGGTCAGCCGATAGGGTTAACCGAAGTTTTCGAATTTGATGACAAATGTTACAACTGCGACATTTGGGACAAAGTCCTCATTGCCCTTCCCGGGCTTGATTCTGTAGGAGCTCAATTTGCCCGGGGGCAGCAAATAAAGGTTCTGTCTGAAGAAAACCTTAAGGAATTTTTGGCCTTATCCATTGCCAAACAGGACAGGAGAACTGTGGTGGTGGGATTTGACTCCAAGGAGCAATTACTGTCCTCTCTTACTGAGTTAGGATACACAATTGAACAGGACAGTAAAGTGAAAGGGAGATCTGGTGCTGAATATACCTTTGATATTTTGGCCAGAGAAGATGACGGGTTTATTCCTCACCAATTAGCTATAGGCGTACTAACTGGGGGGCGAGTGGACCTGGAAGAAATGTCTTTGTTTGATAAGAAGGCCTATGATGCTGAAATCCAGCAAAAGGTTTTGTTCATTTCGGGCGAGCTTACTGCTGAGGCTGCGGAGTTCGCTCAGCAGCAAAAGATCAATGTTATCAGGCTTGGTAGCCCAAGCAAAGAAATATCTATCGGTGAGGAAGTTGCTGAAGAAGAGGAAGTGCCTGTTGAGGAGGTAGCTGCCAGGGAAGAAGGCGTTAAACAAGAGGAAGTGCCTGTTGAGGAGGTAGCTGGCAAAGAAGAAGGCGTTGAACAAGAGGAAGTGGCTGCCAGGGAAGAGACTCGCCGACAGGATATGTCTGCCATTGAAAGTGCTCTTTCGGAGATATTAACCAAAGCACCGGAACCAAAAGCAGAGGTGAAACCGGAAGAAGCAAAGCCGAAAGCGAAGGAGAAACTACTCAAAAAGGCAATCGCCCCTGAAGTATTGAAGTTGGTCCCCGAATCTACAGCAAGAAGATTTATGGCCATACCGTTGTCCGTTAGGGGCAATACCCTGGAAATGGCGATGGCAAATCCTGCGGATATATTTGCTCTTCAGATTCTAGAGCACCAGAGCAAGATGAGGGTAAAACCAGTGCTTGTTGAAGAAAAGGAAATTCAGGATGCTATTGACTTTAGTTACAGAGGTTTTGGGCAAATTCAGGAGCAATTAGCCGGTATTCCTGAAGATATGGCTGGTGGTGGCGAAACGGACTTAATCGCTGCTACTGCTGATGCTCCAGTAGCTAATGCGTTACACCTTATTATTGATGAAGCGGCTAAAGCTAGGGCCTCCGATATTCATATTGAACCAGAGGAGGATAGATTGAGGGTACGCTACCGTATTGATGGCGTCCTTCAGGATACCTTGTCCTTGCCTATAAGTATACACCCGGCACTGACCTCTCGAATCAAAATAATGAGTGATATGAACATCGCCGACCATATCCGTCCCCAGGACGGTCAATTCACCATTGAAGCTAGTGGTAGACCTATTGATGTTCGTGTTGCTACTTGTCCCACAGTTCACGGTGAAGGGACTGTGTTGCGACTTCTGGATAAGACATTGGCTGCGCGTGAGTTAGCTGGATTGGGTTTTCTCCCTGAAACTCTGGAAAGGTATCAGGAGATGCTCAGAGTTCCCTTCGGAATGATTGTAGCTAGCGGACCTACTGGTGCTGGGAAAACTACTACGCTTTATGCTTCCATCAATCAGCTAGATAAGGTATCTCGGAAGATCATCACTATTGAGGATCCTGTGGAATATCGCTTTCCAAATATAAATCAAATTCAGGTTAACCCGAAGGCTGGACTTACCTTTGGCAGCGGACTGCGGTCTATATTGCGTCTTGACCCTGATATTATATTGGTGGGCGAGATACGAGATGCCGAAACAGCCAGAATAGCTGTTCAATCTGCCTTGACAGGGCACCTGGTTCTCTCTTCCCTGCATGCCAATGATGCTGTGGGCGTTATTTACCGTCTGCTCGACCTTGGTATAGAGCCGTTCCTCGTGGCTTCAGCACTTATTGGCACGGTAGCTCAGCGTATGTTGCGGCGTGTTTGCCTCGATTGTGCCCATCAAGTCAAGGTCTCAAAACTGGAGCAGGTAGCTTATGAGAAAGAAATTGAGGAACATAGGGAGGAATTTCTCTATGGTAGTGGTTGTGAACCGTGTGCTTATTCAGGATATCGAGGCAGGGTGGGAATGTTTGAGGTGCTTCATATGAGCGATGAACTGAGGATGATGATATTGAGAGGCGCCAGTACCGTTGAATTTCGGGAACAGGCGCACAAGGAAGGCATGGTTCCTCTAATTAAAGATGGTATGCTCAAGGTGAAAGAAGGCATAACTACTCCATCTGAGGTATTACGTAATGCCTATAGCATAGAAGAGTAAACGCAGGTCATATGAGGTAACGGCGAAGGAGGTTCTATGGATTTTGAGTATCTAGCGTATACCAAAGAGAGGCAATTACTCAAAGGTAAAGTCAGCGCTGTCTCGGAGGAGGGGGCCATCAATGCGCTTAATTATGGTGATTTGCGGGTGGTGAGCTTGAAGATAGTTACTCCATTTTTCAATTTCGGGCGGTTGACCGCTGCCTTTACGACGATAAAGCCCAAAGAGGTGGTAATGTTTTCCAAGCAGCTAGCCTTGCTTCTCGAATCAGGAACTGACGTCGTCGCCGCCCTCGAGTTATTACAAGGACAAATTACCAATCACACCTTGCAGACGATAATGAGGGATGTAATCATCGCCGTTCGTGGTGGTGCCAAGCTATCCCAGGCGATGTCAAGATACCCCAAGGCTTTCTCCAGGCTCTATTGCCGCACTGTTGCTATCGGTGAAGAGACTGGTAACCTGGAACAGGTGTTAAGGCAAATGGCTGATTATATTGAAAAGGAAGCCATCGCTGCCAAAAAGGTAAAAAACGCCATGATTTATCCCATAATAGTGACGCTATTGGTGATCATGGTTATTGCCATAATGGTCTTCTTTGTTATGCCTAATTTCATGGGCCTTTATGGGGCACTTGGTGCCCAACTGCCTTTGGCGACCAGAGCTCTTCTCGCCGTAACTGGCTTTCTGTTAAGTTACTGGTGGGCAATTTTGGTTGCCGTACTCGGTGTCGCCGCTGGTCTTTATGCCTATATCAAGACGCCTGTGGGCAGGTATTGGTGGGATTCGCTTAAACTCAAGATGCCTCTTCTCGGTCCTGTTACCCTGTTCAGCGAGCTTTCACGTTATGCTAACACTGTAGCCACTTTGTTTCGTGCTGGCGTCCCGTTGCCTGAGATAATGACTCTGTCCATTGATAACGCTGAAAATAAAGTGATTGTTGCCGCACTGACCACTGTGCGTGACGAAATGCTTAGAGGGCAAGGGCTATCACGCCCTATGTCTCGAAATCCCATCTTTCCCGCTCTTATGGTGCAGATGGCTGCGGTGGGTGAAGGAACCGGTAACCTCGATGCCACCATGGACACTGTGGCGCAGAGTTACGAAATGGAAGCCAATGACCGCACTGATGCTCTTATCGCTGCCATTACACCAGCCACCACCCTAATTATGGGGGCTATAGTGGGCTTCATCGCCCTGGCTCTCGTCTCTGCTATGTATGGTGTTTTTGGCCAGGTACAGGGTTAAACAGCATTGCTGTACTAGATAAAGAGCGGTCAGCAGTCAGTAATCAGCAAGCAGCGTATAAAAATCCCTCTAAATCCCCCTTTAGAAAAGGGGGAGTAAGGGGGATTTGACCATTTGAAAAAGCAAAACTCAAAAATCAAAGTGCAAAATGACAGGGCAAAAATGAAAAAGCAGTCAGCACTCAGCGGTCAACAGTCAGCGGCTAGCCAATGACTGAAGGCTGATAACCGATAGCTGAAGGCTGAAAGCTGAAAGCTAATAGCTACTAGCTTGGAGATTGCTTCGGCACGTTGTGCCTCGCAATGACGAGAAGGGGTTGTGCCTGGCAGTGATAAGGATGTTTAGAAATGTAGTGCGAGGCTTTAGCCTCGTGCGCACGACCCTGAAGAGTCGCGCTACAAATCAGCAGTCAGCAATCAGCGGTCAGCTAGTTACTGAAGGCTGAAGGCTGAAGGCTGAAAGCTACTAACGTCATTGCGAGCCCTTCGCCTCCTGTCATTCTGAGCGTAGCGAAGAATCTCAAGATGCTCAGGGCAGGCTCCGCGTGGCAATCCCAGCAGAAATCTCCTCTCCCTTGAAGGGAGAGGACTACGGTGAGGGTGACAAAGGGTCAGAAATTCTAAATCCGAAACACTAAACAGAGGAAAGTGCAAAATAATGAGAGCAAAAATAAGTCAAAAATCAAAAGTTGAAGTGCAAAGCAGGAAGGAATTCTTGCATTTTGGGTTGTAATTTTGCTTTTTACCTTTGCTCTTGGTATTTTAGTCCTGGCATTTTAGTACTAATAAAGAAGCAGAATATTTCCCGTAGTGTAGTGCGAGGCTTTAGCCCTGTGTAGTAGCGAAGATTACTACACGGGGTAGCCTCGTGCACGACCCTGAAGGGTCGCACTACAAATCAGCAGTCAGCAATCAGCGGTCAGCTAGTTACTGAAGGCTGATGGCTGAAAGCTGATAGCTACTAACGTCATTGCGAGACCCTTCGCTACCGCTCAGGGTGACAATAAAGGGGATGTCATTGCGAGACCCTTCGCCTCCTGTCATTCTGAGCGTAGCGAAGAATCTCAAGATGCTCAGGACAGGCTCCGCGAAGCAATCTCGCCTGGTTGCTAGCTTGCACAGGATATAGCAAACTTGCAAACTTTTAGTCTTGGTATTTTAGTCCTGGTATAAGAACCAGCTAGCGGCTAGCCGCTGGCTGATAGCTGATAGCTACTAACGTCATTGCGAGACCCTTCGCTACCGCTCAGGGTGACAATAAAAGGGATGTCATTACGAGCCCTTCGCCTCCTGTCATTCTGAGCGTAGCGAAGAATCTCAAGATGCTCAGGACAGGCTCCGCGAAACAATCTCCCCTGTTGCTAGCTTGGGCGCAATATAGTAAACTTAGAGAACATAAAGGAGATGAAATGAGGTTAGTAAGCGGTCAAAAAGGGCAGACCTTGATTGAGGTGCTTATCGCTATAGCTATCTTGGGGATGATTGCCGTCCCCTTTCTCACTGCCTTGAGCACCAGCTCCAGAGGCATAATTGTCGCCGATGAGAGAACCACGGCTGAGAGCCTTGTTCGAAGCGAGATGGAATATGTTAAGAACTGCGATTATAACTTCACCGGTTTCTCTTACGAGATTCCCCCCACTGCAAATAACACGCCGTGGGGTGGGTTGCATGCCCTTGATGACTATTATGCTGATGCTGGCTATTCTGTAAATGTTACCGGTGTGCCGATTGACCTATACATTCAGAATATAACGGTAAGGGTTTACCATGGGAATGAGTCGGTGCTTACCACAAGCACTTATAAGATAGCGCGATGAAATTGATACATAAGAACCAGAAAGGGTTCACACTTGTAGAGATGCTGATAGCTGTGGCAATAATGGTTGTCATTGCTGTTGCTGCCAACGGTGTCATCGTTCAACTGGTTCAGAGCAATCGTACCAGCAACCACATGGTTGTCGTCCGGCAGGTGCAGCAAGCTGGCCACCGTGTGAGTCAGGATTGTATTCAATCGCAAAACATTAATGTTTCTAATGTAACTGGAAGTGGAGGATTTCCATTGACCCTGAATTGGACTACGTGGGAAGGCGGTGAGGATTATGAAGTTGTTTACAACCTCACCAATCCCTCAGGTGGAGTTTACCAGCTTGAACGTAAGGAGACAATCGGTACCAACTCGTCTACAACAGCCGTGGTGGCTCAATATATAGAGCCACCCAATTCTACTGAGTGTAGCTGGAATGCCACTGAAAAGGTGCTTACCTTTAGCGTAACTGCCAGGGTTGGCCTGCAGACTGAGAGCAGAATATATGAAATTAAGCCGAGGCCTTTTATTTAATGGTGAGAGATTGGAAGGAGGCGTAATGACGATGGCGAAGCTGAGAAAGATGTTAACTCACCCGGGGAAAAATGAATCGGGACAGGGCGTTCTGGCCATAGTCCTGATATTGTTGATGTTGGGTGCTATAATTATTACACCGCTTCTTGTCTTTATGAGCACTGGACTTAAGGCGGGTCAGGTTTACGAGTCAAAAGTGCAGGAATTCTATGCCGCTGATGCCGGGGTAGAGGACGGCTTATGGCAAATAAAGTATGACCATCTAGATGAAAAATTCAGCAGCCCCGCTTATGAGCCATATGACTTCCAGACAGTATATTCCTATCCCGCGCCGCCACTAGAGGTAAATGACAGAAATGTAACCGTTAACATAACAAATGTCTGGATTCCCTGGGGTGTAAGTGCCCCGTACTCAGACGATGCGAGGGATATTATTGAGAGTGGCACGCTGCTAGTAACGGGCAATGTCTTCACTTTCCCTCCTCCTGGTGAAGAGCGTGGTTACGAAATCAAGATAAGTTATTATTATGATAAGACGGATTCGGACCCTGAGGGAACAAATCTGAACGTGGATGAGATAGGGGTGTGGTTGGGCACCGTCTTTGACTATGTTCCTGGCGGCCTGGGTAATCTTAACGGTTACGATTCCTCGCCTGAATGTATCCCTCACTGTGGCGGCACGGCTATAGTCTGGGATGTGGATGCAGTCTTTGCAGACCTTCCCGGCGGGATGAGCTACCCCCTGGTAAGAACTTTCGATTTCCAGTTTGAAGGCCCAGCCGATCAGAACCCCCAGGCCGTCTCCTGGATAACCACAACCGGGGTTGCTGTTATTCCGGTTTCCTGGGATGCTAATGTTAAGCCTTATAAGATTGAGTCCACAGCAGGCAACACCACTGCTGAAGCCTATGTCATCAAAGCTGAGATGCGTAAGCTGGGCGCTGCCATATCGGGAGACTACTCTGCTGTGGGCGCCACCTTGATGACAGCGACTGGTGATCCCCACTATCGAAATAGGCTTTTCAGAGAGAGCAGTGCCACTGTCCAGAGTAGTGCGCCAGAAGACCCGGGCTATATTCCACCAAGTACCTACGTAGAGGCTGCTTTCCTTTACTGGTCAGGGTGGATAGAGGAGGCTCCTGGTGGGGGACTAGTAATATGGGGTGTTGAAGATTGCAGTGACTTCGTGGCACCAATTATGGGCTGGACTGCCGGTAACGCCTGGGATACCTACAACGGGAGATTCAGAGGGACTGCCTACAATAAACTTACCCCTGGAAGATACCTTACCATGAGTGAGAGCATAGACTTGAGCGCCTATGTAGGACAAACGATTGAGGTTTCCTGGCAGCAGGATGAAGCTGGCAGTCTAGAAGACGCAGATCGTCTTTACTTTGCCTTTTCCGACAATGGTGGCAGTACTTGGAGTGATGATATTGAAGCCTTTCGCAATGATAACCCGGAAAGTCCTTTTACCTACACTATTCCAGATGCGTATCTGACCAACAACTTCAGGATGAGGTTTCACCTGGATGGCTTTAATGAACGGAGCTGGTGGTCGGGGACAGAATACTGCTATATAGATAATATTGGAATCTCTGTGAGGCAGACACTTGTGGAAGATGCCAAGGTCAATCGGGTTTTGTTTAACGATATCCCAATAACCGCTAATGTTAGTGATTGTCAAGTAGCGCTAACCGCAGACTCCGGGGCGCGAGACTCTTGGTCCTACTCATGCTTTAAAGATGTCACTAACCTGGAACTCGGAGGAGGCTCTGTTGTTAAAGCGCTCATTGAGGAGGAAATGAGTTCCAGTGGCAGTGGTAGTCTAACCTTTACCCTGGGCCACGTGCTTGAAGGTGACTCTTACAGCCTATATCCCACTGGGTCGACTGACTATCCCCTGGCTACTCCGGCTGCTAGCACTCATTACACTCCATATCAATGGACTTATGCCGGCTGGTCGTTGATAGTTATCTACTCCAGCCCGGAGACCAAAGGGCACCAGCTCTACCTCTTTGATGATTTTCATTATGTCGGCCAGTATCAGACTCTGGATTTTCCCATCAGCGGCTTCCTGGCTCCCGACGACACATCAGGCAGTCACATGACCTATTTCGTTGGCGAAGGCGATGACCACTACACGGGTGATTACATAGAAATAAACGGGAATCGGCTAAGTGACCCGCCTGATAATCCTGAGGACAATATTTTTAATTCCTATTCCAACGCTATAGATGACTCAACCTTTAAGTCCGGGATAGACATCGATACCTTTGATATGTCAGAGTATATAGACACCTACAGTACTTCATCTGATGTAGAACTGGGGACTGGCATCGAAATCTATAATTTAATCTATATCATCCTCTCTTTCCGCAGCGACATTGCCACCGGCGGCACTGTCAGCTACCTGATCAGGTGAGGCGGGTGACACAACTACGAAGCCGAGCGAAACAGCTTTAGGGAGATTGTTTATTCCCTCCCCCTTCCCTTAATCCTCTCATCAAGCGACACACTGCGCCTCGTGCGATGGCAAGAGCAAGGCGTGCCTCGCAATGATAAGGATGTTTGGAAATGTAGTGCGAGGCTTTAGCCCTGTGCGCACAACCCTGAAGGGTCGCACTACAAAAGGAGGGCGTGCCTCGCAATGACGACTAATGACTAACAATGACAGACAGCGATACAATAATGTTAGCGGTTAAGTTATCATATATTGTTATCATTTAGGTGAGGCAATAGCCAGACAAAAAGTAGTATAATATCATGTGAATAGAGGTGAAAATGGCAAAGACGATCTTGGTACCTGAAGACAGCATCGTAGAAATGCTCCGGGCATTACCCGAAAAGACTCTAGTAGAGATATTTTCAAAGATTTTAATCGAAAGTGATTCCTCACCCCTAACCGGTGATGAAGAGACATCGTATAACAAAGCCCTGAGAGAGCACGAAAAAGGTGAAGTTATCAGTTGGGAAAGTTTGAAGTAGAGTTTTCCAGGGAGGCTGCTAAGCAGTATAGAAAGCTGCCCAAGGAATATAAGAGCCTGGTTGATATTGTTCTTCACAAATTCTCTGAGAGCCTGGAGCTAGATTTAAAGCCTGTAAAAGGGCGAAAAGATATTTACCGGGTCCGGGTGGGCAAATACAGAGTGTTACTGAGAAAATTTGATAAAACTGTTCTGGTGTTCAAGATATCCACGAGGGGTGGTGTGTACAAATAAAATGGACTACGTGCTCTTTAATTATACCTGGTGGATAAGCTTTTGTGGTTATTCAGAATAACAAAAGGTAAGGTTGCTTCGGCACTCCATGCTTCGCAGGCGCTAATGCTCCTCGCAATCATAAGAGCAAGGCGTGCCTCGCAATGATAAGGATGTTTGGAGATGTAGTGCGAGGCTTTAGCCCTGTGTAGTAGCGAAGATTACTACACGGGGTAGCCTCGTGCGCACAACCCTGAAGGGTCGCACTACAAATCAGCGGTCAGCAGTCAGCGGTCAGTAATCAGCATATAAAAATCCCTCTAAATCCCCCTTTAGAAAAGGGGGAGTAAGGGGGATTTGACCATTTGGAAAAGCAAAACTCAAAAATCAAAAGGCAAAATGAGGGGTAAGAATAAGTCAAAACTCAAAGATCAAAGTGAGGAAGGATTTTGCATTTTGAGTTGGCATTTTGACCTTTTATGTTTGATTTTTGGTCATGATACTTTGGTACTGGCCTGATTTATGCGCCTGACGTTGAGATTGCTTCGGCACGTTGTGCCTCGCAATGACGAACGGGGGCGTGCCTCGCACTACAAAAGGAAGGCGTGCCTGGCAATGACCGCCTTCTCTGTCATTGCGAGCCGAAGGCGTGGCAATCTCGGCGGGGCATGAGATTGCCTCGCAATGACAAGGAGGCTATGTAAATCAGCTAGAAAGTGTCATTTTCCCCAAAAATAGCGCTAAGGGTATTGCATAAATATATTGGAGGTTGTTAGTATTATCTAGAATGAAGCTAAGTAAAACGGCGCAGTGGATTTTGAGCCTGGGCATATTGGTGGCGTTGCTAGTTGGGGTGATGACCGTTTATAGCAGGCAGAGGGTAGTGCAAGGTGATTTGCAGAGCGAGTTGAACCAGCTTAACGAGAATTTTGCCAAATATACCGCGCAAAAAGGGGAACTGCAGGGAAGACTCAGCAAGGCTCAGTCTGACCTTTCCAAACTGGATGAGAAATTTCAGCTTCCTACCGAGTCGGTGGAAATAACTGACGCTATATTTGAAGCTGCCGACGATTCCAATGTCGATATAATCAAGATTAGCTCCTCGCTTCCCAAGGTGGAGAAGGCGACAGGGGAAGGAACCGTTGCTTACGATAGCTTCGCGATAAGTATTCAAGCTGAAGGCACGGTGGTAGAATTGCTTAAATTGTGCGAGAAATTAAGCGAAGCGTTCCCTGATAGTGTGATAAACAATGTGGCGATTGATGTGGGTAAGGAGGCGGAAGAGGTGAAAATCACCCTGAGTTTGACTGTTTATTGTTATGAAGGTTCATAGGATTATGGAGGAAAATGGCTAGGGAACAAGCTAGTTTGTATATTGACGATGCGGCAATCTATGTGCTTCTTTCCCGAGGCAGACAGGTTCTAAAATGGGCTAGCTCGCCTCTGGAATCCGGGCTGGTGGTACAGGGGGCAATTCAGGATGAGGATGCTGTGGCGGCTAAGGTAGCTGAGTTATGGCAATCTGTAGAGATAAAGACAAGGAAGGTTATCGCCGGCATCAGTGGCATTGGTTACCTCTACCGTACAATTAGTATTCCTGAGTTATCCAAGGAGATGCTTCCTGAGGCGATAACGAGAGAGGCAAGTAGTGCTCTGGGCATTTCCATTCAGGATGTATACGTCTCCTGGCAAATCATCGGTTCTGTCCCCGGGGAGATAACCGCTTATGTAGCTGCTTTGCCGCGAAACTCGATGGATGCCCTGGTCTCCACTTTGCGTATGGCAAGGCTTGATCCTTATATTGCCGACTTGAAGCCACTATGTCTTGCCAGGACAGCTACTGAGACCACAGCCATCATGGTTGATGTTCAGCCTGGTAGTTTCGACGTAGTCATACTGGTTGATAATATGCCTGAAGTGGTGCGCAGCTTGTCTTTACCAATGGAAGCCTCTTTGGAGGAGAATTTAGATACTATAACTGAAGAATTAGACCGTAGCGTTATTTTCTATAACTCAGCTCACATGGATAAACCCATCGACCTCAGTGTTCCCGTTTCAGTCTCTGGTGAACTTGCTGAGCGAGAAGATATCTGGGAACGCATTAGTGGTGGACAAAATCGTCCTGTTCAGGTGATGCCTTTGCCTGTGGCAGTTCCCGAGGGTTTCCCGTCAGCCGGGTATCTCACTAATATTGGGCTGGCTCTTAAGGAGGTGCTTGCCACTGAGAAAGGTGCCATAGCTTATTCTTTGATTGACTTCAATGCCGTTCCCGAGCTTTATCTGCCTAAACCTCGTAAGCTGGCTGATGTAGCATTCGTGCCCACTATCGTTGCTGGTGTTGCTTTGATAGCTATATTTGGTTTCTTCAGCGCGTCCGTTTACATTCACAACAACGGATTGCAATCCCGGATGGCAGCAGTAAACCAGAAGATGGTAGCACAACACGTTCGTGCTGAAGATATAATTGACCTTAATCAACAAGTTGCTTCAGTGGAAGCGGTCAGGGATGCCTTTGTTGCTGACCTCGATGCTTTCAAAGCTGATAGGGATAAAATTAATGGTGACCTGGCGGAAGCAAACAGTTGTCTACCCGGAGACGTGGAGTTGGGGAAAATGAGCGTTGCTAAGAGGGGGGGGGACCCAGCGACGTACACCATGGTGGTCGAAGCTTACGCTGACAACGAGGATCACATTCTCAGGTATGGTGAGGATTTGAGGGCAAGTCGAGTAGATGGCCAACCCAGGTTTGACCTGGTGGTGATTACTTTAGTAGACAGTGGGGGTGGGGGTGACTACAACTATAAGGCTACAATAACGCTGACCAAAGTTATTTAGCCTCTTTTTCGTTCAGCCTTGCTTAGCAATCTTGCATGTTGCTTACATTAGCAGTTTACCAAAATCGTTCATCGTGAGTCGTTCTGCTTTCTTAGCCGCTATATTCCAGCAAACTATATAATAGATAGGTGACACCTCAAAGAAAGTCAAAACTCAAAAATCAAAAAGCGAAATGACAGAGCAAAAATGAAAAAGCAGTCAGCAGTTAGCTGAAGACTGAAGGGTGAAAGCTGATAGCTACTAATTTGAGCTTTGAATTTTGATATTGGGATTTGTTTAGAATTTGGTGCTTGGCATTTAGAGCTTCAACTTGTAGATTGCTTCGTCGCTGCCGCTCCTCGCAATGACAAGGGGGGACGTGCCTCGCAATGACAGAAGGGGGAGCGTGCCTCACAGTGACAAGAAGGGATGCGTCATTGCCAGCCTTTTTTATTGTCATTGAGAGCCCTTCGTTCCTTGTCATTCTGAGGGAGCAAAGCGACCGAAGAATCTCGCTCAGGACAGGCTCCGCGAAGCAATCCCGGCGGGGCATGAGTTTGCTTCGGCACTGCGGTGCCTCACAATGACAAGGGGGAGCGTGCCTCACAATGACAAGGGGGAGCGTGCCTCGCAATGACAAGCAGGGGCTAACGTGTCACCAATCACGTGAACGGGTAGATTTTATTTACAAGATCTTGCAAACATGCTATAGTTGCTAAGAATGCAACCGTCCTATTACCATATTCCTATTGATGCTATTGCTTGTTGCAGGTATGATAAAATTGCAGTGAAAAAGGTAAACGTAAAATCAGGAGGCAAGAAATAAAGCGGAAAGTACCTTACGTAGCCATCGGGGCCTTAAGCAGGTTCCTTGACCGCATAAGGCATGCTAGCATGCCTAAAAAAGTAGATGCTGATCTACTACAGGATTATGGCATATCCAGGGGCAACGTTTTTGCTTTGCTCAGCACGCTCAAGTTTCTGAATCTTATTGATGACGGAGGTGAGCCTACCGCGGATTTTGGCTCACTTCAAACCATGGGGAAAGAATATCAAGGGAACCTGGAGGAGATAATCAGAAAAGCATATACGGATCTGTTCTCCAGGTTTGACCTCACAAAGGATAGCAGAGAGCATATCAGGAATTACTTTGCCAGGAATTACTCAGCCTCTCAGGCAGGAAAGGCTACAACTTTGTTTTATGGCCTGTGTAGTAAAGCTGGTGTCCCGACTATTGAGGAAAAGGCGTTGAGGATTCCTAAAGGGAGGGTAGTGCCTGAGAAGCCAAAGGCTGAGATAGGTACCCCCGAAGAAGAGGAACAAAAGGAGGCTGAACTTGGCGAGAAGGAGCCTGAGATTCGAGGTGTACCTCATATTGATATTCGCATCCATTCCAGAGATTTTTCTTCAATGCAGCCCAACCAGATACAGGTCTTCTTTAATGGCTTGAGTAAGGTTGTAAGGCAGAGAGAGAAGTCTGAAGAGGAAGAGAGTTAAAGCACTTCCCCTATTTTGACTACCAAGTTGACGTATTTTTCTTGGTTTATGGCCATACCTCTTGACTGAAAAGCCAGCATATTTAGTTGATATTGCTGCAGTTTTGCTATTTGCACGATTCTGGTTATATCAATATGTTGTGACAGCAAGCAAAGTGCAAAATATTCTGTGTCTGCTTGATCAGTGATGAATTGTTTAATTACTGTGGAGAATACTGTCTCCTGTTACGTAATTGCATTATTCTGACAAATATTACAGTTATTTTTAGCAGTTTTTGCAATTTACTCTTGACAAAATTTTTCAGGTGTGGTAGTTTTTAACTGTTTAACTAAAACAAAACTGCAAGATGGAGGTAGAGTGCAAAATATTGTTGATTTGATCAGGGTCGCTGTGGAGCGTCATGCTTCTGATTTACATTTGGTTGTTAATTACCCTCCTTTCTTGAGGGTGGATGGTGACATTAAGGCTATTCAGGGAGCAGAACGACTGACTCCCGAGAGTATTCAGCGAGGACTTGAG
>Ga0315543_1001789_pt1 | contig 22322 bp, 19 predicted proteins | sample SalMarSW160210MG_2_FD_203098 | JGI IMG/M metagenome (GOLD analysis project Ga0315543, IMG submission 203098) | Salt marsh sediment microbial communities from the Plum Island Ecosystem LTER, Massachusetts, United States - Salt Marsh Sediment SW1601-210 ...
AACAATACGTAATAAACTAACCTTTATCCGGAATGCTTCCCTTTGAGCTTCTTTTATCTTTTTTATCCTTAATGAATGACTTTATTCAAAAACATGAGGATGGTGAATTAACCTATGAAAAGTAGATTTCATATGTATCCATCCTAGCAAGTAGGTCTTGCTTTTTATAAAGATAGACAGATTATTTGAGTAAGGTGGGATCAGAGCTCCAGATTCTGTGGCAGGAGATCTGTTAGTTTGTTCACTTTGTAGGCAGGGATGACTTTCAGTACCTTCCGGAGCCAATCATAGGGATTGACACCATTCTTTTTACAGGTTCCAAAGAAAGAGTAAAACATAGCTGCACGTTCTGCTCCCCTGTTTGACCCGGCAAACAGGTAATTCTTCCTGCCAATAGCGATGGGGCGGATTGCATTTTCAGCCAGGTTATTGTCGATTTCCAGACTTCCGTCTTCCATGTATGCCAGTAAATTGTCCCAGCGCGGGATGCAATATGCCGTTGCTTTCCCCAATGGTGATTTTGGCTCAGATGTTTTGTATGTTTCCACTATCCATTTCCCCAGCTTATTCATTACCGGTAATGCTTCATCCAACCTAAGGGTATGGCGTTGCTGCGGGGATAAGTCCTGCTCACGCGCCTTTTGTTCTATGGCATAGAGCTTCTGGAATATCTCCATGGCATATTCAGCCCGCTTCTTATCGTACGGCAAAGCTTTTTCAAAGCCTCTGCGGGCATGGGCCATGCAATTAACAAGCGTAATATCTTTTTTTCTGGCAAATAAGTCGTATACATTGTACCCATCTGTCTGAAGATAACCCTTGAAGTCTTTCAGCAGTTTTTCCGGCCCCTCCCTGGACCTTCCCGTGTTGTAATCAAAAAGCACAGTTTTTTCAAGCGGGCTGTGATAAATCCAGTGATATCCCCGATGTGTCTTGCCTTTTTTATGTTTGTCAAGAACAGCAATAGGTGTCTCGTCTACTTGCAGGTACCCTTGAGACAGTACCCTGTGTTTTAATGTATCATATAGTGGTTCCAATAAATTACAAACACTTTCCTGCCAGCCATTGAGCGTGGAAGATGATAACTTTATCCCTTCACGCTTAAATCTTTCTATTTGTCTATATACAGGCAGGTGATCAACGAACTTGTCCACCATTATCTGAGCAAGCAAGCCTGGACCGGCAATGCCTTTTTCAATCGGGAAAACCGGAAGTTCTGCAATAACTCCCCTGTGTTCTGCCTGGGTTTCATCGGTAACAGCAATGTATTTCGGACGAATAAAACGCCTGATAAAAAGTTTTGCGGGTACAAGCTCCAGTTGGTCGGTTACCTCCTTCCCAATACATTTCATGTTGGAAGTATCTTCCTCTGGTTCCAGGATGATCTCCTCTACCGGTAAATGAGAAGGAAGTGCCAGCCGGCCTGGATGTTCTTTCCTCTTTTTCTTTTCCCTGACATAGGTAATAACTTCCTGCTCCTTTTCAGGGGTTTCTTCCTGTGGCACGTCAAAGGGCAGGCTAAGCTGATTTTCATCTGTGTTTGAGATGAAGCGTTCTCTTTTTGCACCATAAAGCAGGCGGTTCATCTGATCAATCTGGAACTGCATCTGGCTTATCAGGGACTGCATTTTATCAATAGCAGCTTTATTCTCTTCGATAACAGCTTCCTTTTCTTCAATGGCAGCATCCTTTTCTTTAAGGGTAACTTCCAGTTTTTGGTTGTATTCCCGCAACTGCTTAAAAGTTATATTTTCCAGTGCCTCAGACATGTCTCAAAAGTATAGAAACACAGCTAATTACCGAAAATATTTCATGGATAGTTCTCCACAAATTCACACAAAATTATTGAAAAAACAGGTTCAAAATACTTGCATATTATCCCTGATTTACAGGTGTTTTAAACGGACTGTAACGTGCGCGTTTTTGAAGGTTTTTAATGGATAACCCATCCATGATCATGACCATTTGTGCGTAGCTCAATGTAATACTTCCAATAGATGCATCATACCTGGGAAGTTCAAAGGTTCCCTTTTCCAGACGTTTGTAATAAAGTAAATATCCGGATCCCTGCCAGTGCAACAGCTTGATCTTGTCACGACGCTTATTGATGAAAATAAAAACCTCTCCACCCGTGGGGTTGTACCCCAGATTATTGCGTACCAAACCGGATAATGCGTCAAAGCTCTTCCGCATGTCTGTTGGATGACTGTACAGGTGAAAAGCGTTTTCAGCGGTCAATGCAAACATGGCTATGGATTTAGCAATGTTTGCAGCACTTCCGGATGAACAGTCTCAGGACACATTACCTGTATCCCATTAGGAAAAAGAAAATGTAGCTGGTTTTGAATGGTTGCTTGATCCTTCTCCGGGTCGGCCTGGATTTGTACCGGGATAAACCCGGGAGTATTATCTATAGGTTCATTCTCAGAGTGTTCCTTTCGATATTTTTTTGCCCAGTACTGAAACGTTGAATATGCTATGTCTTGATGTTTGCAGTAAACTTTTTGTGGCTGCTTGCTCCCTTTGCAGGCCTCAATGTGAGCGAACATCTTAGCCTGGGTATGTCTTTGAATTTTTCTCATGCGCCAAATCTACGCACACAATATCAGGTTTGAAAGACGTATTTGGTAGAGGGGATACGTATTATCAGTAATTACTAAAATTGTCGATCATGCAATATAATGAAACCTATAAAGAAAACATTTGAAGCTGTTGCAAAACATATAATTTGGTTAATTTTCAGAGTTAACATTAGGGAGAATAAAGTATTCAAAGTACTCTTTAAATATATGCTTTTCCTCTGGCTTATACTCTAAAATATGACCAACTTTCCCATTAATTATCTTTATAAGTAGAACATTATCAATAGGTGTTAATACATTCTCAACATCCGTAAATTGCAAAATGTTTAACCGAAATCCATCATTAAGACTAACTACAAGCTCCTCTTTCTGAGGATTGTCAACAAGAACTGATATTCTATTTTCCAGCCCATACTCTTCAATTAGTAAAAGTAATAGTGATTCAACACAAGAGTAACAAGTCTGGCCTGTAAAATATATGATTAACTCACGATGGCCAATGCTAAGAATGTCTTCTTTATTTATAATAAATTGATAATCAATACAACGTTTCAGATAACTATATTTTGAACATAGACTGTACTTTGATTTACTAGAGACACCATGTGTTTCTTATATCTAGACCGAGTTATATATGCTAAAGCAATCATAAAAACAAGGGAAAGACTTAGGAATGCTAATAGATAACTACTTTTCAAACTTTTATTTAGTAAATTCATAAACAATAACATTATGTTCTGACTCCTCTGAACAATATCCATAAAACCTGCTATTCTCCCAATCAACAGCAAAAGATTTAATAAAATATTGCTTGTCAAGAATAAACTTCTTCACCGGATTTCCTTTCCAATCAAAAACTAAAATACACTGATTTGATAGGCTCCCATTTTCATAAATAGCACTTTGGTAATTGTTATAATTCAAACCAACAATATATTTGTCATTGGCATGCAATTGTATTATATGATATTTTGGATCATAGCCTTTTCCGTTAATGTCTATGTTACTAATATCCTTTTTCAAGCCTTCTCTTGGGAAGAAGATTGAAGAGGATAAATGATTCCCATCTAAATCAAAAAAGTCAATTTCTCCCATAAATTGTGGAGCTGATACCATAAGTCCAAGTTTTTTATTTACAAAAGACGTGGAACGATAAACCCAAGGTTGCAATTCTTTACTAATTGGAAAATCCGGAGAGGGTATAAATGGCACCGTCTGATAACTTTTGGTGGAGTCTTTATAAATTACAAACCTAGAATCAGTTTCCGGAGTAGCTATCATTAATTCACTATCTCTAAAGAAAAAATATTTAAAAAATTGATCATATCTGGGTATTGATATTTCAGTAGAAGCCTTATCAAATTGATTATTTACAGCATATAAAATATTCAGTTTTGTGAATTTACGTCTTGTGTAGTCATAAATACATGCAACAGGTGAATCATTGCTTTCATCATAATATGTTTGATTAAGAAGTTCTGGCCAAATAAATTCATATGGACCCCTACCCTTTGTTCCAAACGTTGCAAGCAGATCGTATGTTATATTGTTGTATACATGGAATAGAGGTTCTTCATTTCTTTGGACTATTAGAAATGTATCAATGGATAATAAATAAACGTTGTCTTTGCTAAAAAACTTGATATCCTCTATAAATCTTCCAATAAGATGTTCTTCCTTGGGAAATTCATTAATATAAATTAGTTTGCCACCCTCTCTATCACAACTAAATAAGAATAAGCATACGATTAATACTGATAGTTTCACTTTTTGTTTCATATTGCGACTTATTTTGTTGAGATAAGATTTCAATAATCTATTTTCTGAATTGATAAAGGCACCTCAATATAGAACTAATTTACATCTTTGTTATTTAAAAACCAATTCCCCAATAGATCTCACCCAAAACAATTGGTAAAAATAAATGCGTTTAGGCTTTTGGGAGTTTCAAAAAGCCTAAACGCATTCAATTATATTCATCCAACACCACCATCAAAAGAACACCAACCCCAGGTATGGTATTTCAAGTTTTCCCATTCACAAGTTTGGCACCATCTTTCACGCGCAGATCCACCTGTTTCTTCAACATCAACACAAGGAACAATTGCGCCATCTAAAACTACATTATTCATCTCAATGAAACTGTTCAAATTGAAATCAGTATCATGAATTGATTTAGCATTTATGAACAAACCTGAAGCAAATAACACAATAACTATAAAACCAAATATTTTTTTCATAATTAGTGCCTGACAGAAAACTCCTCGTTTTCTGATTTTTCATCAATTTGTCTCTATAAAGTTGACTTGGGCCAGGTAAAATCTGTACTAAATATAATATTTCACCCCGGTTTTTCTTTCGCTTGTTCTCATCGGGTAAAATATGCTCATAATTTCAGCTTCCTGAGCACACCAATCCCCTTTGGTCTAAGTCAACTTATATGTCATCTTCGGCGCTTAAGCCGCTGCTTTATACTCTCTGTCAGTTGATTGTTGTTTCCGTTGTATCGCAATCAACTCTTGTCCAATGCGCCGCAGATTGTATGACCCGACTGCCAGTCCGATGTATCTTTTGAAGTTCCCATACCCCCGGTCCGGGCACCGGTCCAATCCTCTGCATTCCAACTCATTGATGTTGGATTCCACTGCACTGTGCTTGTTTCTCAAAAGTTTAAAACTCCGATGGCTCTCCTCGGCCTGCTCTAGCTTATTGCATTTCCCCTTTTTGGGCATGATCACTTTTTCGACACACTCCTCCAACAATGCCTTGTTATCCTTATGCCAGAAGCCTTTGTCAAAACTCCAGCTTCTTATATTGTATAATTCGGTAAGGTCTTCTGCTATTGGCTTAACCATCTCGGAGTCGGACTGGTTCTCCATGATCCGGTAGTCCACGATCAGGTTGTACTGGTCGGTGGTAATGGCCAGCTTCTTTCCTAGTTCCACATTGGGATGCAATTTCCCTTTGGTGATCCATTCGGTATACTCTTCGAAAATGGAGAACATCTTTTCATCATGAGGGATCTGCTCTCCTTTTAATACCCTGCGCTCAAGCAGGTCAATATGCTTATTCAATAACCCCATAAACCGGTCCAGTTCAAGATGGATTAACACATCCATGATATCCCCTGTCGGCAAATCTTCTTTTGACCTCTCAAGCTTATCCTGCAGTGCCCGCGCTTTTGACAGATAATAGCGTACAGACCCCTTTACCCGTTGCTCTTTGCCTTTACCTCCCGATGAGGAAGCTTTGCCAACGGCCCTCATCGAGCTTTTCAGCTGGCGGTACCAGTCGCCCTTCTTCCTCCATCCAACAACTTCAGGGTACTTCTTCAGAAACTTATCTACCATGTCAAGGCATTTGCGGGCACTATCCCACAGCAGGTTGTAATCGGTAGGAAAGTGAACGTTACTCTCAACCACAAAACTATCGGTCTTTAAGCGCAATGCTTCCACCTCTTTTTTTTTTAACACTTCATGCCCAAACTCAACGATAACCTGGTTCAACTCCCGTACAGTCTCGTCGTCAAGAAGTGATACATTGTCAACAACAGTTTGGTATTCAAACTCATACCTCTCATACCCAAAACCCTTCTCAACGCCCATGATCTGACGGATCAAAGAATGATTATTAGCCAAGTCATGGAGATCGTCATAGCTGAGGTCCTTTAGTAATCGAACCTGAGACAATACAAATATCTGCCACAGATCCATGCCTGGACGACCAGTCCACTTCTTACCCTCTGTAATCTTCGCTTCCAATATCTCAAATACTTTTTCGTTCCATTTCGGTGTAATGAAGATCTCTTTCAGAGCCGCACACAACCCAGGAAAAGCACCACTGCGTTTCTTGGTCGTAATTTTTGTCTCTCCGATGGGAATGCTACCAATTGTCAATTGTTGTTTGAACCTTTTTCTCATAACTGAACCTTGTTTGATGCTTTACCGGAAATATTCGAATCTCATTTTCTTAATGAGCTGAATATCTGTATTTTCGGTAATTCTACCAAGGGAAAAACTCGATAGATTCAAACAAGTTATTAACATTAAATCACTGCATATCAATTAATTGTATGTTTTCGTGCAGGCACTAATTACATAATTTTATTGTTTTCAGTAAAAATTCGCTGCACTTGTTTATCATTTCACAAGCATGAAACCATGGTTTCATAAATATTCTGACTATCTTTGTCGCAACACCTCCTTTCATTATTTTAGGGGGCAAGGCAGGAAGTAAAAGGATTAATAGACTGGAACTTCCTGCCTATTTCTTGATTAGTTAATTATTTAAAAGTAGTATGCATAATCATGCAGCGAGGTTTGATTCATTTTTTTGAACACATAACATAGATACTCACTTATACATGTCATGAAACCTTTAATTGTGACAATAAATTTATATGTTATACAACATATTTGTAGAAATAAATCGTTATTATTCTGTTATACAAACTATTGAGGAAAGCAAAACAAGTGTATTGCAAACTGACCCGAGTACTCGGGGGAATTTGCAAATACTCTTGTAGTGTGAATGCAAAAAAGGGGAGGGGAATAAAAGAACCGAGAATGGGGGAGAATTGGCAATTGAGCAATATATGCTTTTGTAAAATATTGAAACAAAAGAAGATATTGCGAGATTTAGGACTTGGGCGGGGCTATTTAATATAGTGCTAATTATAGGCAAAGGCATAAGATTGACGAATATCGATTAGCGATTTAAGATTTGCGAAGTAACTGATTACTTGTCAGTTAAAGCTAAAATATACATTATTATTCATTAATAACCAGATAGTTAACTAAATATTAGTGCTTTCTATTTAACATAATGTTAGATATGGCTCAAGATTCATGACGCAAGGCGCAAGGAAGAGTAACTTATTTCAATATTTCAGTATTCCAATTATCCAAAATCATGGTTGCCCTGAGGGCAAATACTTCGACATTCGGAGTTCGTTAATCGATATTGGATATTCAAATAACTTTCTTAATGGCAACACATTTCTAGTTTAAGCAGGAAGCTATACGAAGTATTTAACATAATATCGCATTATAGCTGCAAATAAGGGATTGTGCGTGAGAAAGGAAATTCTGGAAAGAATGGCTCTAGCAAATGATACCAGGATTAGAGAACAGTTTTTGCTGAATTCTAAGAAACTAACTGCTTTACATTACCGTAAATTCTTTTAACATAAAATCGTTGCCGATATAGGGCTGCTGCGCATCCACTATATCTGATTTTATGTTAAATACTGCGTATACGCAATTTGCTAACATTTTGCCTATAATGAATTGCATTATGTTAAATAGCTTAGGGTTGATTGCACTGACCTGGCTATTTAATATGTCGTAGATTTAAGACACACAGACAATAGGAGGGAGGGGAAAAATAGCTATCTTATTAGTGGAAAGAGAACACTCTTTTTGCGAAATATAATGAAGCAAAATGGGTGTGGGGTATAAAAACTTAATTGGTGTTAAGGATTTGATTGTATTAAAGATCTTTATATGCTTATCATTGTTTTCCAATATCGTAGATTTTTGTGTACTTTTAGCATAAAATATTATCAGCTAAGTATTTTTTAATTAATTACTTTAAATTAACTTTTACAGGTGGTTGATGTCCATACAAGAGAAGTAAGAAGTTACAATATGAGTCAGATTAAAGGTAAAAATACAAAACCTGAAATTCTGGTACGTAAATTCTTATTCTCAAATGGATTTAGATATCGTTTACACGTAAAAAAATTACCGGGAAAACCTGACATCGTTTTTCCAAAATATAAAAAGGTCCTTTTTATTCATGGTTGTTATTGGCATGGTCACAAAGATTGCAAATATTTTGTTGCACCAAAATCAAGGACAGAGTGGTGGTTGAACAAAATAAACGGTAATAAAGAAAAGGATAAAGAGAACGAGGAATTGCTAAGAAAAATGGGGTGGAAAGTAATTGTTATATGGGAATGTGAATTAAAATCGGGGAAAAGAAAAAAAACATTGAATGAGTTACTAAAAAAAATAAGTGCTTTAAATATATGAGTACTTTTAATTACATCGATTTGTTTGCTGGAGCAGGAGGCCTTTCCGAAGGATTTGTAAGAGCGGGTTTTACTCCTGTTGCTCATGTTGAATTAGACAAGGCATCATGTTATACTTTAAAAACCAGGGCCGCATATCATTATTGCAAACAAACAAATAAAGAGTCCTTATATTATTCATATCTCAAAGGTGAAATTACCAGAGAAGAACTATATTCATATATTCCGTCTCATATTCTTGATTCAGTTATACATGCTTCAATAGGGGATAAGAATAACTATATTTTTGAAGCTATAGGCGCATTAATAAGCGATAAAGAAATAGATTTGATTATTGGGGGCCCACCTTGTCAGGCATACTCTTATCTGGGTCGTGCAGCATTAAAACATAAAAAGGTTGATGATAGGAACACTCTTTATGTTCATTATGGAAGATTTCTAAAGAAATACAAACCAAAGGTATTTGTATTTGAAAATGTACCTGGAATTATTACTGCTGGTAGTGGTACATATTTTAGAAATCTCCAGAAATATTATAAGAGGTTAGGATACACTGTTGAAGCCAAACTTTTGAATGCTTGTGATTATGGTGTAGTCCAAAATAGAGTAAGGGTCATTATTATCGGCTGGCAAAAGAATTTGAATTTCAGTTATCCTGACCTTAAGCGTTCAGATGAGCAATATTTCAGGGATGATATTTTCTATGATTTACCACACGTTAATCCTGGGGAAAATAAAAAATATCATAAGTACATTAATGCTGTTAATGATTATCTGAAAAAAGCAGAAATAAGAAATGGTATTGATTTCGTCACACAACATATAACAAGACCTCATAATGATAATGACCTTGCAATATATAAACTGGCTATCGATAAACTAAAAAAAGGGATTCGTTTAAAAAATAATCAGGTTCCGCAAAGTATGAGGACTCAGAATAATATTGATGATTTTTTAGATAGATATAAAGTTGTAGATACTAAGCCCCATGCTTTAATTGCACATATTGCCAAAGACGGCCATCATTTTATTCATCCGGATAAAAATCAACTTCGGTCAATCTCTGTCAGAGAAGCGGCGAGAATACAATCATTTCCCGATGATTTTTACTTCGAGGGAATTAAAGAAGACCAACCGAGAACTGCTGCCTTCAGGCAAATAGGTAATGCAGTTCCTCCTTTACTGGCAGAAAGAATAGCATTGGCTATTTATGATAGACTCAATAATAATGGGAATAACTTTTAAAGAAATATTAAACCAAAAATCATGGACTCGTTTTGAGGATTACGTCTCGGAAGGAATCCAACACTATTCTGATAGTCTATCTGAAGAAATTGAGAAAGGGAAAAAACTTAAAGTAAAAATACGTGAATTTCTGGAAAAGAATTTTGTGATAAAGAAAATTCCTCCTGACTTGACTAAAGCTGAACAGTTGCTTTCTTCAGGTAAGGTTATCGGTATTGATGGAACCGTAGCTCAACATAAAACTATTTCCGGCACGATGGCTCAGATAGGTGTTGTTGCTGTCAATTATCTAAATGAAAAAATTCAGCATTCCTATTTTATTAGTGAAGCTAGATATAAGCAGGATATTGAAAAAGTGACGGAGTATCTTTATTCTCATGAACCAGTTAACAAAATTTTATCAAATCCAGTTATTCGTGCTATTCTTTTATATCGTGAAAGAGAACTGGGATTAAGTGATAATTATAAAAACTGTTATAAACTATACCATGGTCCTTTGTTACCTTTTGAATTAATGGCCAGCCCCGGACGTGCAGAGATGAAGATTTTAGATGTTTCCCTTGCTATTTTAAAACGCCTTATCCAGAACAAAAAATGTTTTAGTATAATATCAAGATCTCAAAACGATGCATATATTAGATTAGGTCTTTCACTAAATCCGGGTGAATACATAGAATTAAGAAAAAATGTGGGCAAAGAGCTTATGGAGGATAGGAGTTTAATAAGTGTACCTGAAAAATGGCGTGATGAAGAATATTTACAAATTACTGATTTCCTTAGTTCAAATGCAACAAATCTTAAAGTTGGTTTGATAAAAATTTCACATAGACCATATGTATTTCATGCGCACCATGAAAATTTTGACCTTGCCGCACAAATTATTGCGAGAGATTCATATTTTCAGAAAGAAAAAGGTTTCCCACTGTTAATAGACTATGCAGACACACTTTGTACATCATTTTTCAGGGCAGGTGATTTTAATAAGATCATTGAATATCAGTTGGCAAGCAAAGGGGAATTCTTTACTGAAACATCAGAAGAGAATCTTAGACAATAGTAAAATATGGAAACAACAAATAATAAAAATAATGTGCTAGGCTATGTGAATTTTGACTCAGGTTTTACAGCAAATAATGAAGTTGAAATCCGTATTCCCTTTGATAGAATAAACCAGTTATTAAGAGGAAAGTATGTCATTATCAAATCTGATAATGAGAATGATTACTTTTTAGCACGTCTTACCCGAGGGCCTTTTTTTACACCGGATGCGGTAAGCAGAGATTCTGCATTTGCAAGAGCGTCAATTGTTCAGGCTGATAATATTGATTTCATACCTGATTATCACGGTATTTGTTTTACGGAACTGATTGGAATGTTCAATATGAATTCTTCACACCTTACAGGTATACAAACCAGACCACACCCAAAATCACCTGTTTATGCCTTACCTCCTGAAAAAATTGAAGACCTTTTGCGCTTACAGGGGAACATGTATCTTGGACAATTAAGCGGATATGAATCAATCCGAGTTCATTTTAATTCAAACTCAAAAGCAGTTCTTCCCCGCAATGTCGGAATATTCGGTACAGTTGGTTCGGGTAAAACCAATTCATCTCAGGTTCTTATTGAAGAAGTTGTTGCGAGCGGTTGGGCAGTTATTGTAATAGACGTTGAAGGTGAATATATTTCTATGGATAAACCAAATTCCGAAGTTCTGCGAAATAAGGGATTGCAATTGTTAGCTGATAAGTTTAAAATAAAGCCTGAAGGTCTTGATAAATTTCAGGTTTATACGCCAGCAGGTTCAGAAAGTAAGAGAAAAGATGCATTAGAATTTAATATCCCTTTTGGAAGTTTGTCTCCTTATGAACTTTCGGCTATAATGGGCATGAATGATACCCAGGAAGACCGGTTCATATCTTTATGGGATGCACAGAAAGATAAAATTATTTCAGAAACCAGGAATGTGGTCAGAAAAAGCAGGACAAACCAATGGGAGTCAATAGAAAACGAAGATGATCTAGAACAGGAATATCCGGGAATGACAATTGATGATTTGCTCGAAACACTAAATGATAAACTTAAAGATGAAAAAGGCCCTTCAAAATCATCATGGTTAGTTGTTAAAAGATTATTGGGTAGGTTAAAACGTTTCGGTATTTTTGATTCTACCGAGGATTTTCTTGATATACCGGATTTGATTAAGGCAGGAAAAACAAGTGTTCTGGATTTAAGCAGTTCTTATACTATTCAGGTAAATAACATTGTTATTGCGTATCTTCTGCGAAAAATTTTCGATGCTAAAATAAAAGATGAAAATTTACCACCTACAATTATTTTTATTGAAGAAGCACACACTTTCGTAAGTCGTGAAAATGCTTCTAAAATGGAGGCATTACTAGATCGGTTAAGGGAAGTTACCCGGCGGGGAAGAAAAAGATGGCTCGGATTGTGTTTTATTTCTCAGCAACCTTCACATCTGCCTGATGAAATTTTTGAGCTATGCAATACTAAAATTATTCACCAGACTACCGGCACAAAAAATCTTCACGCATTGAAAGTCTCCGGCGGAAGTATTAATGATGCTGTTTGGGATGATGTACCTATACTTGGTCAGGGCAGGAGTATCATTGTATCGCCGCAATTTCAGCATCCTATTATGACTAATATGCGAATTTGTAAAACAAACAGGGAACATACTGATTAATATGCCAACACAAACAATATCTTTTACCCCTAAAGCCAGGCTTATAAAAATACTGGGAGAGCATTTGATAAAAGATGCAACAGTCGGATTATTAGAATTGGTAAAAAACAGTTATGATGCTGATTCGACTTTTTGTGAAATAAAAATGATTTCACTAAATAAACCTGAAGCAAAGATAATTATTTCCGATAACGGTAGCGGAATGGATTTAGAAACCTTCCTGAAAAAATGGATGAATCCAGCAACCGGACATAAGGAAGAACAAAAAAGACAAAAAGAAAGGACAAATTTAGGCAGATTACCTTTAGGGGAAAAAGGTGTAGGTCGTTTTGCTGCCCAGCAAATAGGTAATAAGCTTACACTAATATCAAAGTCTAAAACCTCAAATCAGGAAGTATATGTAGAAATAGACTGGAAAAGATTCGAGAATAATAAACTTGATTTAAGGGATGTGAAGATAGAATACAAACTTCAGATACCTAAATATTTTACTGAAAATTCCGAATCAGGAGTAATTCTCGAAATATCAGATTTAAAATATAACTGGACTGAACAGAATATCAAAAATATATCCGGCGTTCTGAAAAGAATGAAAAGTCCGTTCAAAACAATTAATGATTTTGATGTAAAACTTGTTTTTGAAGATTGTCCGCCTGAATTTACATTATACGAAGACCTTGAGTTAACAGATATATTGGAAAAAGCTCATTACAAACTATATGGAATAGTTGATAAAGAAGGGATTCTTGATTTTGAATACATGTCAAATATCCCTGGTGAGCCTAAGCAATTAAGAGATGGCAAGTTCAATTTGAAAGAATTTGGGAAAGCTGCGGAATTAATGGAGGATATAGAGTGTGGTGATTTTATTTTTAATTTCTATCATTATAATAAAGATTGGGATAAAAAGTCTGGATTCAATAAGAGGGATATTGAAGAATTATCGGGGGTAAGTATTTTCAGAGATGGAATCAGGATTTTGCCATATGGAGAAAAAGGGAATGACTGGCTTGGTTTAGATAGTAAAAGGGTACAAGATTCATCATTTATTGGGAATGATACTATAATTGGATTAGTTGAGATTGACCAATTAGTAAATAATACTTTAATTGATAAAGCCAATAGAGAGGGGCTTATTGAGAATAATGCCTACAAACATTTAAATACATTAGTTTTTACTTGCGTGCAATTCCTTCATAAGGAAAAGAATAAAGAAAGAAAGAAAGAAAAGAAAATAGATGAGTCTAAGAAAGAAATAAGCAACAATCTTGATAAAATAAAACAGAATATTGATGCTTCTACTAACGATTTATCAGGGGAAAATTTAAAGCTTGATAATCAGGCGATTCAAAACCTAGCAAAAGCTAAAGAGTCGGTAGAAAATGTGCAGTCTCAATTTACAGAGGCTATGGCGGAAATAGAAACCTATAATAAAAGGTTATTTCATCTGGCTGGTACAGGTTTAGCAGCAGAAAGATTTACACATGAGTTTTCCAGATTGGTAGCCGGAGCAAATGATTCGCTGGAAAGATTAAAAAAACAGGTTGATCTTTCAAACGCTAAAATAAAAAAAGAAATTAACGCAATTAGTGGTGCTTTGGAAGTCTTAAGAAATGATATCAGGCTTCTGGGACCTGTCTTTTACATAAAAAAAGTAGCAAACGAAAAAGTTCTGGATTTAAAAGATGTGATTGATAACTCTGTTTTGTTGATGGATAATGCCATGCAAAAGGCTTGTATTAAATATGAGATTATAGGAAAATCATTTAATATTAAAATGAGAGAAGGCTCATGTATGCAGATATTTGTTAATCTTCTCGATAATTCAGTGTATTGGCTCTCTAGAAAGTCTGAAACTGATAACAGACTAATAAAAATAATATTAGACTCTCCGACAAATTCTGTTTATGTAACGGACAATGGCCCAGGGGTAGTTTCAAGGTATATGGACAAAATATTTGAGCCATTCTTTTCAATGAAAGGCGAAAGTGGAAGAGGGCTTGGATTATATATTGCAAAAGAAATCTTGGAAGAAAAAAAATGGGATATAATTCTTGCAAATAAGGATGACTACCATGGACTGCTTGGCGGAGCTTCGTTTAAGATAATTTTCACTAATTCAGATGACTTATTATGAAAAGTATCCTTTTGATTGAAGATGACTCTGATATAGCAGAAAAGTTATTAAAAGAATTTGAGGAGAATAATGTTGAAACAATATATTGTCCTGATAAAGAATCTGCAATTAAAGCAATTCAGGGTAATTTCTTATTTGATGCCGTAATTTTGGATTGGTTTTTTGAAGGAGATAGTTCCGATGAAAGTTTAGTAAGTAAATTAATATTTAAAAGGTTAAATGGATTGCATTTTAGACCTGTGTTTGTTTATACTAATAATAAATCAGATTTCGAAGAAACACCTAAAGAGGAAATAAGTTACCCGGAAAACCTTATTACATGCTATGCAAAGGAAGAATTAGGCCTTTCTGAGTTAAAGGAAAAAATTTCAGTGTTATTATCAGACAATATTTCTTTACAATTAGCTGATACATATAGACAATCATTACATAAAACTCTAGAAAAAATACTTTTTGAATTAAATTATTTACCGGATATTGATATCTCAATAATTCTAAACAAAATATATGGAGACGGGCAAAATGTTGATTGGAGCAATGATTTGATTCTCAATTTACTACATCGCTCATTACTTACAACGGAAGATTTTATTAGCCGTTTAACAGTCTTACTTAAAAAGATTAATGGGGGTACTGGTGACGATGACTCTGAAAAGAGAAGGAAAATAGCTAATAAAATATTGTATTATAAATCTAGTTCAGAATATATCAGGAACGGAGATATTATATCCGTTGAGAATTCTGATGAATCATTTTCAATATATGGAATTGTGGTTACACCTGATTGCGACCTCGAACAGAAAAATACACGTTATATAGAAATAGTTGAGTTGAGACAAATTGATGATAAGCAACTTGGGCTTAATGCAGATCAGAATAAGCGAATTAAATCATTTAATCATCCTTCTCTTTACTATTTCCCTTCTATATATATCAAGAATGAATTAATTGATTTTGTTGCAGTATTGAAATCTAAATTTATTTTACTTGATGCTGCTTCCAGTCAGTCTAAGTATCCAGAAGCTTCAGAAAGACTCCTTTATTCCATGAATTATATTTATAATGCAGTTAATGTAAAGATTAATCTGGTTTGCAGTAAAACAAATCCCTACAAATCTGAATTTTTGCAAAAACTTCACGCGAATAACAGCCGCGTAGGAATACCAGATATCAAAGACCTTTTTTGAGATGGCACAAAATAACTGGTCAAGAGAAGAACATATTGTTGCATTTAATCTTTATTGTAAGATTCCTTTTAGTAAAATAAATGCCACATACTCTCCAATAATTGATTTGGCTAAAATAATTGGTCGCTCAAATGGATCTGTTGCAATGAAGCTTGCTAATTTTGCAAGACTTGATCCTGCTTTAAAAGCAAGGAATGTTTCAGGATTAACACAAGGAGCTAAAGGGGAAGAAGAGGTTTGGAATGAATTCCATGGAAATTGGGAAGAACTGGCATGGCAAAGCGAACAGATACTCGCCAAGTATAGAGGTAAACCAGTTGAATACACGACAGATATTGATCTAGAAAATTTACCACCAGAAGGAAAGGACAGAGAGTCAGTTATCAAAACAAGGGTAAATCAGGCCTTTTTCAGGAAAACTATTCTTGCATCTTATAATAATACTTGTTGTATTACCGGCATTTCCGTTACAGAGTTACTTATTGCAAGTCATATTGTGCCTTGGTCAGAGGACAAAGCTAATAGAATGAATCCTTCTAATGGTTTGTGCCTTAATGCACTTCATGACAGGGCATTTGACAAAGGACTTCTAACAGTTACACCTGATTACGAAATCAAATTATCTGAAACTCTGATTAGAGGTATGTCTGAAGAATATTCAGGATTCTTTTTACCTTTTCAGGATAAATATATTCAATTTCCAAATAAATTCTACCCAAATAGACAATTTCTTGAATGGCACAATAAAAATGTATTTATTTAAAGAAACAATGGAAAAACAAGTGTATTGCAAACTGAGTGAATGAAATGAACGAATTTGCAAATACTCTTGTGAGCGATGGCAAAAAAGGGTAGGGGAAAATAAATCAAGAATAAGGGAGAATAGGCAATTGAGCAAAAGATACTTTTGTATTTTACTCAAGCAAAAGGAGAGATTGCGAAATTAAGAGTGGGGGAGCGGCTATTTAATATAATGGCTAATTATAGGCAAAAGGCTGAGATAGATAGAAGGGGGTAAATATTGGAATGATCAAAATTATTAGATATGGGTAACATAATGAAATTACATGAAGCAATAGCAGTGGTTTTGCTCAATAAACCGGATCGGACTGCATCGGAGCAGGAGATTGCCGACGAAATAAATTCCAGGAGGCTCTATATAAGGAAAGATGGCCAAGATTTACCTGCTTACCAGGTTATGCAAAGGACCAAACTAGCTGGAGGTAGGTATCATTATCTATTTGATTATCAGTCAAGTAGCAAGATTAGCTTAAGAAATATCTAAATATCAGGCAGTTAGCGAAATACAAATTCTGTTTAACATAATTGTATGCTAAAATTTTAGGACTAAGAAGTACTATAATTATTGTTTAATCCATTATTCCAACATTCCATCAATCCATTATTCCTTCACAAATTGCCCGCCAGGGCAAACATTCAAAAATCTGACATCGTTAATCTTCAATCGTAAATCATGGACTATATAAACTCTATAAACCTTATCAACTTTATCAACCTTACCGTTTGTCGTTTGTCATTTGTCGTTAGCCGTTCTATTTAATATAATATTCAATTATAGCTGCAAAATTGGAAGAAGCGCGTTGGAGCAAATTGCTTCTTATGGATTCCGCAAATTGCTTTAACATAAAATCGTTGCCGATATAGGGCTGCTGCGCATCCACTATATCTGATTTTATGTTAAATACTGCGTATACGCAATTTGCTAACATTTTGCCTATAATTAATATTATGTTAAATAGAATATAAATAAACTGTTGATATTATATAATGAACCCCCCTTCTTAACTAAAATAATTCGTGATAATTCGATAAAATTTGTGATAATCAGCGATAAAAAAAAAGACGCAATAAATTGCGCCCCTACATTATTCTATTAATTGAATAATTATGAATTCATAATTAATCATTCATAATTACTCGCTCCCACAAGCCACAATCACAGCCCGCTCGTGAGCTCGCAGTGCTCGTTTGCTGGCGCAACCTCTCTCCGCTCGGTTCATAACTCATAACTCATAACTTATCATTACTTCCCTCCTTCAAGCTCTGCAATTTTGGCCAGAACTTCTTGATATTTATCAGTCATCTGCAAACGATAATAGAGTTCCTTGAGGCTTGTCAGGGTATCAAAATCAGTTGGGTTAAGTTCCCTGGCACGTTCCATATAAGGAAGAGCACTAGCAAATACCTCTTTGGCTTCTTCAAAAGCCTTGTTATACTCATTCGGATCCATTATTTCATTAGCTGCTTCAAGCATACTGGCTCCTTTATTATAATAACATACACCGGTGTTATACTGGCTTTCAAAGTATTCATTATCAAGCTCAATTGATTTTAATAATGACTCCAGAGCCTTATCATATTCCTCAGCCTGCATATACAGTACTCCCTTGACGTAATGGAAATTATGATTATCCGGTGAATCTTCGATTGCAAGGTTGAGGTAATCAAGGGCATCTTCCCGCTTATCATTATCAATGAAGAACTGGATCATAATGAGCAGTACCTGCTCATCTTCCGGAAATGCCTCTAATGTTTTTCTTAATGTCATTTCTGCATTTTCAAGATCTCCTTCTTCGCTATATGCTTGATATTTAAGCAGATAAGGTGTTGCCTCTCCATAATGTAAATCTATACTCTGGTCGAGGTACTTATGTGCTTTTTTAAAATCTTTAGCATTATAAGCAGCCAGTGCGGTGTTAAAAATAACAACCGTATCTACATTTCCCATGTAGATATCACTTTTCTGGATATCGAGTAATTTTTCAAAAGCAATAGTTGATTTATCATAATTCTGCTCTTCGAATTCCATAGCAGCCCACGACAGGAAGTCATTAGCAAGTGCCGGAAGCTGAACAATAACAAGTTTTTCCATATTGTTCTTATCATCCAGCTTGATTGATTTAAGATAGCTGTCATATGCATATATTAACTGATCGTCATATGCATTCATCAGTTTCTCGTCCTTACTTTCAGAGCCTTTTTCCCACATTGCCTGGGCAATACGGCCCATGGCATAATGTGTTTTAGGCCAGTCTTTTGTTTTCTCATGTACCAATGCAGCGTCGACAGCTTCCTGTGCTTTATCAAGATTCCCTGTCTCAACAAAGTTCAGGGCACTTGATACTTTACCTTTTTGTGCTACTGCTTCAAGTGTAGAGCAGGCGGAAATAGATACTGTCATGGCAGTTATTATCAAAAGTGATATAAAATTACTTTTCATATTAATATGTTTAGTTACTTATTTTAAAAATTCCTTCAAATTTAAAACATTACTTATTAATCTTCAAAAACTTTCAAGCAAATTAAGTTAAGTTTAACTTAAATCTTCCTCTCCGGCCTGAATTTCTGCATCATTGTCCTCTTCATTAACCTCCACATTGGTTACAGAACCTATTGAATCTGATTCCCTGAGGTTAATAATCCTTACACCCTGTGTTGCCCGGCCCATAACCCTGATTGATTCTACCGGTGTCCGTATTACAGTACCTGACTGGGTTATGATCATAAGGTCATTACTGTCGGTAACTGACTTCAAAGCAACGAGATGCCCGGTTTTTTGAGTGATATTTATTGTTTTTACTCCTTTCCCTCCCCTGTTGGTAAGCCGGTAATCTTCAATTTCTGACCGTTTCCCATAGCCTTTTTCTGATACTACCAGTATATTTTGCTCTTTATTGTCAGGATCAAGAACCACCATACCCACTACAGTATCAGCATTATTTCTCAGTGTGATACCTCTTACTCCTGAAGCTGTTCTTCCCATAGGTCTAACTGCATTTTCATGGAACCTTATAGCACGGCCTGACTCAACAGCCATCATAATATACTGATTACCGTTTGTCATCCTTGCCTCCAGCAGGGTATCTCCTTCTCTTACGGTTATTGCATTTACACCATTCTGGCGGGGCCTGCTGTATGCCTCGAGCGATGTCTTTTTTATTATTCCCTTGGTAGTACAGAGAATAATGAAATTATTATTAATATATTCTTCATCATCCAGCGTTTTGACATTAATATAGGCCATTACAGTATCACTGGGTTCTATATTGATCAGGTTCTGCATAGCTCTACCCTTGGAAGTCCTTGTTCCTTCAGGTATCTGGTATACCTTAAGCCAGAAACATTTACCGTTCCGGGTAAAAAACAGCATTGTGTTATGCATGGTGGCTATGAACAGGTGTTCAATAAAATCCTCGTCGCGTGTAGTACTTCCACGTGATCCGAATCCTCCCCTGTTCTGCCTGCGAAATTCACTGAGTGGAGTTCTTTTAATATATCCCATATGTGAAATGGTAATCACCATTTCTTCATCAGCGTAGAAATCTTCGGGGTTAAATTCTTCAGCATTGGGTACTATCTCAGTCCTTCTTTCGTCACCATATTTTTCTTTTATATCGGCCAGCTCATCCTTAATGATTCCCGTCTGGAGATCCCTGCTTTCAAGCACACTGCGCAGGTATTCAATTTGCTTCAGTAATTCTTCATACTCTGACCTTAGTTTTTCCTGTTCAAGGCCGGTAAGCTGCCGCAGGCGCATTTCAACTATGGCCCGCGATTGCACTTCAGTCAGGTTAAAACGTTCCATCAGCCTTTCCCTGGCTTCGTCAGGTGTTTTCGAGGACTTAATTATGGCTATTACTTCATCTATATTATCACTTGCAATAATCAAACCCTCAAGTATATGTGCACGTTTTTCTGCCTGGTCCAGTTCAAAGCGTGTACGACGGATAACAACATCCAGGCGGTGATCAAAAAAATACCTTATTAAATCTTTCAGGTTAAGTGTACGTGGGCGCCCATTTACCAGTGCTATATTATTAACTGAGAATGAGGTCTGTAGCTGCGAATACTTAAATAATGTATTTAAGACAACATTGGCAGTGGCATCTTTCTTAAGGATAATAACTATCCTCATCCCATTACGGTCGGATTCATCATTAATATATGATATGCCTTCAATCTTTTTATCATTTATCAGGTCAGCAATTTTACGTATCATTTCTGCCTTGTTGACCTGATAAGGTATTTCAGATACTATTATGCTCTCCCTTCCTGAATGAGTAAGCTCAATATCTGTTTTAGCCCTTACAACTATCCTGCCCCGGCCTGTTTCAAATGCATCTTTTATACCCTGTTCGCCATAGATAATACCACCTGTCGGAAAGTCAGGTCCTTTGACAAACCTCATCATTTCATCTGTAGTAATGTCGTTATTGTCTACATACTCAATTGTGGCATCAATTATTTCCGAGAGGTTATGAGGAGGCATATTTGTGGCCATACCAACAGCAATACCTGAAGCACCATTGATCAGGAGGCTGGGTATTTTTGTTGGCAGAACAACAGGTTCTTTGAGGGAATCGTCAAAATTCAGCTGGTGGTCAACAGTATCCTTTTCTATATCAGCCAGTGTTTCCTCAGCTATTTTCTGCAGGCGAGCCTCAGTATACCTCATAGCTGCCGGGCTGTCACCATCGATTGATCCGAAATTACCCTGCCCATCAACAAAAGGATACCTCAGGGACCAGTCCTGTGCCATTCTTACCATAGCCTCGTATACCGACGAATCACCGTGAGGGTGATATTTACCAAGCACCTCCCCTACTATTCTTGCTGATTTCTTATGTGGTTTGTTTGATAACAGTCCAAGTTCTGACATTCCAAACAGCACACGCCTGTGAACAGGTTTCAATCCGTCGCGCACATCGGGCAAAGCCCTGGAAACAATTACCGACATCGAATAATCGATGTAGGCAGACTTCATTTCCTCTTCAATATTTATCTTTATAATCTTCTCTTTATCCGGCATTTAAGATCAATTTAAACTTATCTTTTTTTTAAAGCTATCTCCTCAAAATTTGCAGGTTACGAAAATAGTGATTTATTCCCTATTTACCGTATATTGAGATGTGTAATTATCAACATTTATTGTTAAAATTGGGCATGCTATTTGCATTGTCCTATATTGCCTGAAAAGTAGATAGATTTAGGTTTTTTATGTACTTTTGTTGATGATATATGACATTATGACCTTAAAGCAAAACTCAAAGCAGGTGTTTTAAATAATAGAATTAGTGAATATGAGATTCTTAAGCTTTATTTTTTACCGTTTTAACAATTAATATATGCTTGAGGTCGTTAAATAATACAGATGAGGGAAGAATTTTATGGATTCAAGATTTTCACAAAAAGTTAAAGATGTTCTTACCTACAGCAAGGAAGAAGCAATAAGGCTTGGTAACAGTCATATCAGTCCCGAGCATATTTTACTTGGAATTTTACGGGAAGGAGAAGGCCTTGCAGTAGATATTCTTGTTAACCAGGGTGTTGACCTCAGTATGCTGAAAGGATCGCTCGAAAGAAGCATAAGGGTTGATAATCCAATAAAGATCTCTGATAACGATATATT
>Ga0315543_1001790_pt1 | contig 22307 bp, 13 predicted proteins | sample SalMarSW160210MG_2_FD_203098 | JGI IMG/M metagenome (GOLD analysis project Ga0315543, IMG submission 203098) | Salt marsh sediment microbial communities from the Plum Island Ecosystem LTER, Massachusetts, United States - Salt Marsh Sediment SW1601-210 ...
TGTTGAATAGTATAGTTCATTTTCAAAAATCTCTACCTCCGCCCCTCATAATTATGACACAGTCTCATTTGTGGAGAAGGGGATAGGGGGTGAGGTCTCAAAAAACGTCACTTCCATTGACTCCTTACGCCTGTTTTTGTTACCCAGAATTCTATCCACTAAATTGGAGAAGATCCACATATGTGAGCTTTATTCGCTACTAGGTGGATTGTCCTACGGATCCTTCGGATTATCATCCACCCGACTGCCGTAGGATGACGGAGACCCGTCTGGGATAACATCCCACGGAGAGCAAGACACAAATTCCTTACTTTCAATTTAGAATACGCAAAGACACTTCTCTCCAGCAACAAAAAAAGCAACTTGTCCCCTCAATTTACTTAATCCGTTTAATCCGCTCAATCCGTTGACCTCATTCCCCATCCCGCTGGACGACGGAGTCCCGTCTGGGAAAACATCCAATGGGGTAAATACTTCACAGCAGATGGAGCTGACTTGTAGTGAGCGAAGCGAATCTATTAAGCAGATAAGAACTACTAATATCAGCTTAATCCTATTAATTAGCTGTGAGGTAATCCGTTGACCTCATCCTCCTTTGACGGATGTGGTTTTGGAAGCCGTAGGGATCCCGCCAGAGGCGGGGGTATATTAACCCCCTTTCTGGTACCTAACTTGTAGTCTCTCTTACCACCAGAAGCAAATTCACAACAACTTCAATGATGAAAAGGATAGCTCCCTTATTTATGGGAGAAGGTATATTTTGCATACACAGTTCTCAAAACACTAACGATGAAAAAAATTAAAAAACAACCACCAGTAAGGCCAGAAAGGTCAGAAACACCAGTATCGCAGGTCCGCTATGTCCTTTGGTATGAACGGCAAAGCTCATACCGCAGGACAACTGAAAAAAATGAAAAACAGCCATCCGCAAGTCCCGCATGTCCAGCAAGTCCAGCAAGTCCGTAGCTCTTTGCTCTATACTCTCTGCTCTTAGCTATCTTTCTGTAGCGGGTTCCATAGTCAGAGTGGGCGTATGCAAACCTTTACGTTTGAAATAATAGGTTTCTATCAAAGATAATATATTGAAGCCTTACATTCCGGACAGGTCGTAGGGATCCCGCCTTTGGCGGGATGGCTGTCCGTGCCTCGTTTCGGACAGGGACACCCCGTGCTGAGCGTCTCGGTGCAAAGCAAGCCCTGTCCCTACGAAACTAACCTTTGACGGATGCGGGTTGCGGGGCAAGAGATGATGGATGCAAACCTTTATGTTTGAAATAGTAGGTCTCTATCAAAGATAGGATGTTGAACATGGTCCAGTACAAGGTCAGCCCGGCGGGAAATTTGAAGAAGAAGAAGAAGAACAGAATGGGCATGAAATAGACCAAAGCCGCCTGCTTAGGGTCTTTTATGGTGATTTTCTGCTGCCAGAACATGGTGCCTGCCATGATTATGGGAAGAACGTAATACGGATCCATCTGCGAAAGATCTGTAAGCCACAGAATAAACTTTGCCCCCCGCAGTTCTATGGTGCTGCGGAAGACCACAAAAAGCCCGTAGAAAACCGGCATCTGAAAAAGAAGTGGAAGACATCCGCCCAGCGGATTCACCCCTGACTGTTTATAAAGCTTCATGGTCTCCTTATTCAAGCGGGCGGGATCTTTTTTGAATTTTTCCTTCAATTGGGCGAGCTTTGGCTGAAGCTCCTGCATCTTCAGGGTAGCTCTGGTGCTCTTGCGGGTCAAAGGATGAAATGCACCTTTCATCAATATGGTAAAAAGGATGATAACCAAGCCATAGTTTGGTATGATCTTATGCAGGTTCACAAATATCCACAAGATGGCAATGGAGAAGGGACGGATGATTTTCCAGCCTAAATTGACCATTCTATCTAAACCCATCCCGTAACCCTTCAGGATGTGATAGTGGATGGGGCCCACATAAACCATGAACTTATCCTTCAAAGTGCCCGTTCTTTCAACGGGCATCTCCAGGAACACGCCTATCCTTTTGTCCTCAATCTGCTCTTCGCCTGTGAAGGTGAAACTCCTCCTGCCTGAAGCCGAAAATCCCATCCCCTTTCTGGAAAGGGGAATCATGGCGGCAACAAAATATTTGGTGCGGGTAGCCACCCATCTGGTCTCCCCTGAACCAGCCTCCTGCAAAACTTCAAAGTCCGCTCCTTCGGATTTATGAAACTTCTTTATCTCGGACAACTCTGTGCCCATCATGGAATAAGCCGAGAAGTAGCCCATATCCTCTTTTCTGTTCTTTTCGGTGGAATTAAGACCCGGTGCCCAGCCCAGAAGATACGTTCTTCCCATGTCCAGTTGACCCAAGCCCCTGATTTCAAACTCCAACTCAAAATCGTATCTTCCATTGAAAAAGCCATATCTTTTTATGATCTGGACCCCTGATTGAGTGGTGAGGGTGAAATTGATTGTTCCGGTGGTATTTCGCTCGTCTAAAATAACCTGATCCCGATCAACCTGGAAGTTGAATGTCTCCAGACTTACATTACTATCTGGAAAGACCAAGTTTAACGGGGGGTGCGTTTGAACAGAAGGGAGAAGCTGAATATTATTCCCATCTTGGTCCTGATATTCTTTTAGAATGAAGCTCTTCAGAATCCCTCCCTTTGAAGAAAACTCAGCCGTATAAAGCTCCGTCTCTACTTTTACTGTCTTTTCCTCCAGGAGAGTATCCTTAGGCGTCAAACTCAAGGTCTTAGATTCTGCCTCTGGTGGGGGAATCTCCTTTGTTTCCTGACCAGGTGGAGGAAATTGTCTGGTGGTATCAATTTCTGTCTGCGGCTTAACCGGAGTTTCTTGAGTTCTCTTCCCTCCGGTTACCCATTCCATGTATAACGGATAGAGAATTATAACCAACCCTATCAATATGAAGCCTACGATGGTCCTTTTGTCCACAAAGATCTCCTATGGTATTGGATCAAATCCACCCGGATTGAAAGGATGGCACTTAGAAAGCCTTTTGACCGAAAGCCATCCTCCTTTAATTAGCCCGAATTTCTTTAATGCCTCTATGGCATACTCAGAACAGGAGGGATAGAATCTACAGGATGGAGGAAACACAAGTCCCAATGTATTCTGGTATATCCTGACAGCAAAAATGACCAGGTGATTTACCGTTCGTCTCATCCCTTTAAATGTCCTCTTCAAATCAGGTTTCAACTCAACATTAAAGGCTTCCTTCTTAGCTGACTGAAAGGTTTTTTCATCAAATATCTTGCGCGAGGAAACCGGAACTATAAACTGCCTATCTTTGTTCACCGGATTAGACTCTCCAGTTCTTCTTTTAACTTGCCAGGGTTTACCTCTCCTGCCGTAGACTTACACACTACCACCACACCCTCATTTTTGGAGAATTTATCTTTGCTCTTTCTCAAAACCTCTCTTATCACCCGTTTGATCTTGTTTCTGGTAACTGCTTTTTTCATCCCTCTGGCGATTTTTATTCCGAACTTTTGCCCTTCAATATCTACGACCTGCAGGCGGAAGACAATTAGATTCTCACCTCTGTTTTTGGCACCGTTTTCGATTATTCGCTTAAACTCAGACTCCTTTTTAACCCTTATGCCCTTAGGGAACTCTTCCTTTCTCACTTTGGATTGGTCTCCAACCCAGCATACAGACTCCAGACTTCAGTATCCAGACAAGGTCATTAGTCTGCCTACTGGTGTCTGGCGTCTGCCGATTGGGCGATTATTTATGAACCTGAACTGTTAATCGAGTTCTTTTTTTTGCTCTGCGTCTTTTTAGAATCTTTCTCCCCGTCTTGGTGGACATCCGTTTCCGGAAACCATGTTCTCTGGATCTTTTTATATTTGATGGCTGAAACGTCCTTTTCATGTTTTCTCCTTCTTTCTTTTGATCGTTTCATTTAAACCTTTAATATAAATGGTAGCTTCACTCCCGTCAAGTAAAAAAGTCTCTGGTCTTGTAGAGACCAAATACAAATCATACACCCCGCCAAAGGCGGGGAGGTATCAATAAAATGACGCCTATACAAAAATTAAACTTGAAACTCAATCCACCATAAACTATATTAAAAAGAGTCCCTCTTGGGTGTCCGATATGTATCCGGTCATTACACTGTAGAGACCAAATACAAATCATACATCCCGCCAAAGGCGGGAAAAAAGTTAGGCAACACCCAAGAGAGAAGATATGCGTATGCATTCATACGAATGTTCTTATCTTCAGGGTGATGTAGAGACTTTTCATAGGTTAGTTGTCCCGCCAACGGCGGGATATGAAATAGAATCTTATGATAACCGGATAGAATTTTTAGGCAAGACTTGTGTTTACCAGCTTTACTTCAATTACATCCGGAGGAATAGATACCGGGATAATAAATGCGAAGCATTCATACGAATCACCGGTTGAGATATTAAGAGAACGGTTTCCCCAGGTAGATGAAGGCGTGCTCAATCTACCCCTAATAAGATTCGTATGAATGCTTCGCACTGGAAACACTGCTCGACTCATGTCCACAGGATCCAAATTCGGATTATAAACAGAAACACAAAAGTGGATACCATGTACCTATACCTGCCAATCATCGGAATCACCATGGGGGACCCGGCTGGCATCGGTCCTGAGGTGGTGGTCAAGGCGGTGAGAGATAGAAGGGTTACACAGGTTTGTCATCCCTTGGTATTTGGCTCTTACCACATAATCTTTTCTGCCGCCAAGAAATTTTTGAAGAAAGCAAAGATAAGAAAAATCGTGTGGGCAGAAGACGTGAGAGATTCAAAAGATAGCATAAATGTGCTTGCCTGCACCAAGTTGGATCATACAAAAATAAAAACCGGCAGGATTACAAAATTATCCGGGAGAATGGCGGCGGATTCGGTCTTTTGTGCCACCCAATTTGCTCTCTCCGATCAGATTGATGCCATGGTGACCGCACCTTTGTCCAAAAAGGGGCTACATCTGGCTGGATATAACTTTCCCGGACATACCGAACTTCTGGCTTATCTTACCTCCACCCGCAACTACGCCATGATGTTTGTCGCTGTCCGCAGTCCGCTGTTGACTGTCGACTCTCGACTGTCGACTAAAAAATACAAGGTAGCCCTGGTCACCACTCATCTGCCTCTCTCTGCGGTTCCCCAAACTCTCTCCAAGAAGAAAATTTTAGAAAAACTGATGGTGACTCAAAAAGCTTTACAAGGATATTTTAGTGTCAAAAAGCCAAAGATCGGGGTGTGCGCTTTAAATCCCCATTGTGGCGAGGAGGGAATTTTGGGATCAGAGGAGAAAAAAATTATCATTCCGGCAATCAAAACCGCTCAACAGAAAGGGATAAAAGCTCGTGGACCATTTTCATCAGATACCATCTTTTCTCCCAAAATCTCACAAGAGTTTGATTGCATCCTTGCCATGTATCATGATCAGGGGCTGATACCTTTAAAGATGAGAGGATTGGGAGAGGCGGTCAACGTCACCATCGGTTTGCCCATAATTCGTACCTCACCCGATTTCGGGACAGCGCTGGACATTGCCGGGAAAGGCATAGCCGATCCCAAAGGGATGATAAACGCCATTCTTTTGGCTGCACAGATGGTGAAAAAGAACAAGAATAGATGAAAGAATTTCGTGCCTGTTGGGTCCCCAAACCCGACCGGGAACCAAAAGCTTTCCGCCAGGCCAGGGACCTGGCAGGCACGAGATAGTTATATCTAAAGTCCCAGAATCCAAAGCCGATTTATAATACATAAAGAGAACGTAACGTTCCCGCAGTCATTCTCAAAAAAAGGAATCTTTTGTCTGAAGATCAAAGTAACACAAAAGAATACTCATAAATAATTGATGAAAATGCGCCCACGGATTTCTGGGTTGAAAGCACCAGAACCCGAGGCGCAAGCAGCCAAACTGAACCTATGCAAAAGTGAAAATGTTGCTATCCATGTGCAAAGGAGGTGTGTTATGAAACGCATGTACTTGTCTTTTTGTTGTTCTACGTCAGCGTTTGTTTTATCACGCATAACGGAATTATCCAAGAGGATGGGCAAGGTGTTGAGGATGCTTACCTTAGAAAGGAGGCCGAAAATGAAGAAAAATTTGTTGGTTTTTGGATTTGCAGTAGTTTTGGTTTTGGGAATTGGTTTTGAGGTAATAGCGCAGGAGGAAAGATCAGAAGAGGAACTTCTTTTCATGGAAATCCCAGAGGTGTTTGCATCCAGCAAAAGGCTGCAACCCATTACTGAGGCAGCATCAAGCATAGAGATTATTACTGCTGAGGATATCAAGCAGTCAGGAGCCACTAATATTGCAGATGTTTTAAGGTCGGTTGCCGGAGTAGATGTCAGAGAGTCAGATGTAGCCCAACATGTCATCGGGGTTCGGGGCTTCTGTGATACCGGCCATCTTCTTGTTACGCTGGACGGTAATAATGTGTTTATGTATCATGCAAACCACATATTTCTTGATTGGGCGCCGGTTGATTTGGAGGAAATTGACCATATCGAGATTATTAAGGGTCCCGGGGCAATATTCTATGGTAGTAATGCTTTCAGTGGTGTTATCAATATTATAACCAAGAGTCCCCAGCAGCTGAAGGGAATCCAAGTGAATATGGTAGGTGGTAATTGGAGTACGTTGCGCGGTAACATTGTTTATGCTGGAAGTCATAAGAATTTGGATTACAGCATTTCAGGTGGTTATCGCCGGGCTGAAGAATGGGAAAAGCCGAAACTGAAGGGTATAGAAGGAGAAAATTTCTCAGTCGGTTATTTTGCGGGGAAGGCTATTTATAACTTGGATGAAAAATCTTCATTATCCTTAATGGCTCGATATTCAGATGCTGAGAATGTTATATCTACTGTATGCAACCCAAAAACCACCTTTATTGCCCTACGCTATGACCAATCCGATTTCTGGGTGCGTTTTTTCTTTAATAACCACGAAAAAAACTTTTGGGATCATACATATTCGGTAAAGGATGCTAACTATGAATTTGAATTCTTTCGTGCTTTGAGATGGGGGAGAAATGTCACCTCTTTCGGTGGGTTCGTAAAACATACTGCTTGGGAAGTAGAAACGCTTGAGGAGACTTTCGAGACGGGACCGGAAATCGGCAGCATCGAAAAACACGACGTAAAAGACGGTGCCCTAAACATAGAAAATGAATACCATCTCAATGACCAACTTATTCTTACTCTGGGCGCTCGAGGTGAGTATTATACGCATTTGGATTATATTGGTCTTGGGCGGGGTAGCATTATTTATAAGCCTGTGGAGAACCAAAGTCTCCGTTTCACGGTTGCCAGCGGGTATTACATTCCCTCTCTTTTCCAGAATACTAATGAGGGCACTGCATATCCTTTTGCCAAGGGTAATTATTCTCTGAAGGAAGAGAAGATTTTCTCCTATGAATTGAGCTATTACACTCAGCTGAGTGACAGGGTTAAACTAAGAACTGCCATTTTCTATAATGATTACCGAGATTTGATTGATAATACCCAAGCAGGTCCTGCCCAAAATGTAGCCGATGCCTATCAAAAAGGGGGTGAGTTGGATTTTGATTTTATTCTTACCGATGAATTAACTGGATTCGTCAATTACGCCTATCAAACTATCCACAGGACCGATTATGGCGATTTGGCGGTAGACCCAGAGAATAAATTCAATCTTGGCTTAAGAGCTAAGTTAGCTAAATGGTCAGCAAATGCCACTTTTCATTATGTCGATGAGTATTATGAGATTTATCTTACATCCAATCCAGTATTTGGCTGTGTGGAGTCTGGCCCGTCAAGGGTAAAGTCTTACACTACTGTTAATGCTCGTATTGCCTATAGCCCTACGGATAATCTTGAGTTAGCGGTAGCTGCCTACAACCTGTTCAGAGATAAACACCGTGAATCAAATGAGACAGGATGGCATACAGGAGATTTGATTGATCGCAGGGTAACCGCAAGCGCAAGCTGCAGGTTTTAGAAAATGAACGGAGAAAGACAAAAGAAATGAAGAAAAATTTTTATCTGTCATTTTTTGCTTGATATCTTTTACCGTTTTGTGGTTCTGTTGCCGAACGAGCAATAATCTCGGTTATTTTCTCATCAGATGTTGAAGGTTATCGGCAGGCCTGGGAAGGATTTAAAAGCGTCCTTGACCAAAAAAATGTGGCGTTGTGGGTTTCTGAATACAACCTGAAGAAACAGAAATCTGAAGTGATTTACTTACAAGTAAACAGGAGGTGAAAAATGAGGAAAAGTTTGTTAGTCTTAGCCATTCTTGGAATGATGGTTGTAGAAATTGGTGTTTATGCTCTGGCTCAGGAAGAAAGAACAGAAGAGGAGCTGCTTTTTATGAATTTAGAGGTGATAACTGCTTCAAAATTTGTTGAAAAATTATCGGATGCCCCAGGAGTTATATCGGTGGTCACCAAGGATGAATTGGAACGGTTTGGTGGCACCACATTAAAAGACATTCTGGAGCGTGTACCCGGTTTAGTCGGCAGCACTATCTATATGACTGACCGCACTGTAATGGCTGCTCGCGGAGACCTATTCAAAGATTCCGGGAGTCATGTATTACTGTTGATTAACGGCCGTCCGGTTCGCGAACTGCAGGAGGGCGGGATTAAAAGCGAAATGTTAGAGTCCTTCCCTGTCAACATCATAGAAAGGATAGAGGTGATAAGGGGACCAGGCTCTGTCTTATACGGCTCAGAAGCATTTTCAGGGGTAATTAATGTTATCACGGAGAAAGCAGAAGAAAATGGCATCACCATAAACGGATTAGGAAGAGTACCCAGTGCCTATGGGACATCAGGAGAAGCAAAGTACCGAAATGGAGATTTGAGCATTGTAGCTGCAGGAAGATACCACAAGAAACCTGACTGGAAGGTCACTTGGGATTATGAACTAATTAATATTGAGACAGGCGCAATTGTTGGTGCTGGTAGTCAAAAAGTAACTATGCCGAACAAAGGTCCGGGTTCCTATCTTGAAGTAAACTACAAGAATTTTAAATTTATGGGATCCTATAACCAGTGGGATAATTATTATCTCCTACCCGATTACATGCTCACCACTTCCCTTTTGTATGGTAATGCTATTTCTTATGGTAAGGCTGGATGGAAAAAAGGATTTGGAGATTTGGGATATCGTCTGAAAGTCAATGAAAAATGGAATATGGACTTCCATACCACCTATACGCGCTCAAATTTTATAGTATCTTCATGGCCCTTCATTGAAAGAAATTGTTACGAAGCTATTGCTGAATGGACGAACTTTTACAATCCAATAGAAAAGCTTGGGATAGTTTTCGGAGGATTGTATAACTACATTAGCGGTACAGAGGACATGAAGGGTTTAGGAAGGGTGTCGGATGGCAGTTGGTCCGGTTTTGCTTTTTATACACAGGCGGATTATTGGTTGCGACAGGACATGAAGTTAATCGGTGGTTTACAGGCCAACAAGGTTAAGGATATTGACCTGGATATCGTTCCCAGGGCAGGTCTTATCTTATATCCTCTCTCCAATGTCAATATTAAGACGCTCTACAGCGAGGCATTTCGCGCTCCGAGTATCAATGAATTTGGAATACACCACCCGGCCATATCAGGAAATCCGGATATCAAGTCTGAAAAGATAAGAACCATTGATATTGGGGTAAATTATGTTGGAGAAAGGATTCAGGGTGGCGTGAATTACTTCTTTAATAAACAGACCGGAATCATCTTTCAGAATCGGACGGCTGTACCTGTTTTCTATGACAATATCGGTGAAATCGAGCATCAGGGAGTCGAGTTGGAAGGAAAGTATTATGCTACCAGGAGTCTATTCCTTACAGGTTCAGCGCTCTATCAGACAAATAAAGATAAAGAGGGGAACAAGAACGTGTCTCCCATTGCCAATTTTGGAGCAAAAGCAGGCATAAGCTATCAATCATCAGAAAAGGGAGTAACAGTAAGTCTGTTTAACATATACCAGGGGGACCTGGATAAACGATATGATACAAAACTAAACCCGTCTCCCGGGGCGTATAATCTGATGAACCTTCATTGCCGATTGGATATGAATAAAGTTACTGGTTGGAACATCGGCCGGAGTTTATCTCTGTTATTGCAGGTTGATAATCTTTTTGATAAAGAGTTCTGGCTCCCCGATTGGGGCTTACTTGATGGCAACTCGATTCCTGTAAATCAAGGTAGGACCATATACTTTGGTATGGAGGTGTCTTTATAATTTGGAATGGCAATTCGCTTTATGGGGGAAATTCATCTTCTTATGTGGAATTACCGAATTACCACAGTGACGAAATTCGTAGGAAGATAACTGCTCAACTCAACATTAAGTTCTAAGTATCGAAGGAAGAATGCCAAGGACAAAATTTTTACTTTTTATTCTTTGCCTTATATTTCCTACTGCCTGGTGTCATGCAGCCGGGCGAGTAGTAGTTTCAGTTGTTTTCTCATCTGATATTGAAGCTTACCAACAAGCGTGGAATGGATTCAAGGAATTCTTTGATGAGAGAAAAGTATCTTTATGGGTTTCCGATTTCAACTTAAAGGATGAGGAGCCCGCGGTAGTTTACTCACAGGTAAGCAAAGAAAAACCGGATATAGTTTTTACTCTGGGCACAAAGGCATCAAAATTGGCAAGAGAAAAGATTAAGGATATTCCGGTGGTATTTTGTATGGTTTTCAATCCCAAGAAAATTGTTGATTTGAATATTACCGGGGTATCGATGGAAATTCCTGCAAAGATAAAATTACAGGGAATTAAAAGGATACTTCCTCATATAAAAAAAATCGGATTGATATATTCGCCTGGATCAACACCAGCATATGAGGAAATATCACTACTATGTAACTCAATAGGTTTCGAACTTGTTAGAAGGAAGATCGATTCAGAAAAGGAATTTCCTGATGCACTAAAAGATATTTCCCATAAGATAGACTGTTTCCTGATGATTCCCGATTCTAAAATATATTTCCCTAAGTCAGTGGAATATCTGTTGCTTGAAAGTTTAAGGGAGAAGTTTCCGGTGGTTGGGCTTTCTTCAGTTTACACTAAAGCTGGGGCGCTATTTTCTTTTGATTGCGATTACAATGATTTGGGACATCAGGCAGCAGAAATCACTTTGAAGATACTTAATAATGAAAAACCAAGCAACATAAAACCCGCAATACCAAGAAAGACAAATCTTTCTTTGAATCTGATCGCTGCTGAAAGAATGGGAATAGAGATTCCTTCACAAATAATAAAAGAGGCGAGTGAGGTGTTTGGCGAATGAGGCTCGGCGTTGCAAAAAAAGTTAATCTCCTCTCCATTGGCATAGTACTTTTGTTGGGTTCACTACTCGGTTATTATTTCATCCGGCATGAGACTCGTGCCTTGAATTCTGAATTGGATGAGCGAGCATTTGTCCTTCTTAATAGTTTAAGTGCCAACAGTGAATATCCCATTCTAATCAGAGATCGGGAGGCAATTTCCAGATTAGCAAAAGGAATATTAACTCAAAAAGATGTTGCTTTTTGTAGAATTGAGGATATAGATGGAATTCTTCTTTTCCAAGAAGGCTCAAAAAAAGAGAAACATTTCAGGGAATTTACTTCTGTTGTTGTTACGAAAAAAGTTGCAGAAGAAGGCGGTGAGGGGATGATCTTAGGTGCCCCCATGGAAGTAAAAGAAGAGATTGGAAAAGTATATTTAGCCATCTCCCTTTCAGGGCTTAATCAGAAGGTAAAAAGCATACAAAAAACTATAATAGCATTTGTAATCGTTACCATCATTTTAGCATCCTTAGTCATCTCTTTATTAGGCAAACTTGTCTTAAGTGATCCAATTACTTTGTTGGTTAAAGGCACGGAAAAGATTGCCAGAGGAGACCTTGATTATAAGGTTCCCATAAAGAGCAAGGATGAAATTGGAATGCTGGCTGTTTCTTTTAACCAGATGACCGAGGATTTAAGGAAAACAACCACCTCGATAAACTATCTCAATAAAGAGATTGCCGAGCGCAAGCGGGCGGAGGAGGCGCTGAGGGAGAGCGAAGAAAGGCACAGGAAACTGTTCGAAGAAGCCCGAGATGGCATCGTGCTCGCCGACGTGGAAGCGGGCGTGATCGTCGACTGTAACCGTGCGGCTGCCGAACTGGTCGGCAGGGACAAATCGGAATTGATCGGGCAACATCAGAAGATGCTCCATCCTCCACGTGAGATTAAAGAAGGATTCTCCGTGAGCTTCAAAAAGCACATCGAGGAGAGCGAGGGACAGGTTCTGGAAGAGCAGGTCATCACCCGCACTGGCGAAATCAAGGAAGTCGCCATTAAGGCCAACCTTCTTCATGTGGGTAACAGGAAACTCCTGCAGGGGATGTTTCGCGATATCACCGAGCGCAAGCGGGCGGAGGAGGCACTGCGAAAGAGTGAAAGACAAGCATCAGCTGCAATCGAGGCAGCAAGGGCTCTTACGTTTAGCTATGACATCGCCACCGGTAAGATTGACTGGGGTGGCGCAATTGAAGAGATTACTGGATATACAAGAAGAGAATTCGCTAAAGTAGATATTGAGGACTGGGCAGATAGAATACATCCCGATGATAGAGATGAGATTCTTTCGATTCTGCAGGAAGCTATGGGGAAGGACAAAGCCACGGCTGACTACCGTTTCAGAACCAAGAAAGGCTATGTAACACTTTCTTCCATCAGTCTTACAGAGAAGCAGGATGGCAAGGCCGTTCGCTTAGTGGGCATTTTGCAGGACATCACCGAGCGCAAGCGGGCGGAGGAGTTACTGCGCACCAGCGAAGCCCAACTGTCCAACGCTATGAAGATCGCTAAACTGGGATATTGGGAGTATGACGTAGCTGATGACCTATTTACTTTCAACGATCACTTCTACGCCATTTTCCGCACGTCGGCTGAACAAGTTGGCGGCTATACGATGTCGTCTGCCCGTTACGCCCAATTGTTCGTGCATCCCGACGATGCGCCGGTGGTCGCTGTCGAGACTCGGAAAGCCATCGAAAGCACCGATCGCCACTTCAGCCGTCAATTGGAACACCGCATTATCTATGCCGACGGCGAGATCGGCTACATTTCCGTCCACTTTTTCATCGTCAAAGACGATCAGGGTCGTACAGTCAAGACATATGGCGCGAATCAAGACATCACCGAGCGTAAACGAGCGGAGGAGGATCTTAGAAAAGCCAAGGAGGAGGCCGAGGAGGCCAATCGACTGAAAAGCGAATTTCTGGCCAACATGAGCCATGAGATCCGCACCCCCATGAACGCCATCATCGGCATGACCGGCATAGCCTTAGAAACTGACTTAAACGACGAACAACGAGAATACCTGAGTATAGTCAAAGAAAGTAGCTATGCACTTCTGGGACTCATTGACGACATCCTGGATCTTTCAAAGATAGAGGCAGGTAGATTTGAACTTGACACCATCGACTTTGATCTGCGTGCCACAGTTGAGGGCGTGGCTGATACTTTAGCTCCTCGAGCTTCGGTCAAGGGACTGGAACTGGTTTGTTTGATTCATCATGGGGTCCCCACGTTTCTGCGGGGCGATCCTGGCAGGTTGCGACAAATTCTCACAAACCTGGGAGGAAATGCCATAAAGTTTACTGAAAAAGGAGAGGTGGTAATCGGAGTAGAGCTTAAGGAGGAAACCGATGATGGGGCAACACTTCTCTTTTCAGTTACAGATACCGGAATCGGTATCCCCGAAGATAAGCAAAAGAAAATCTTTGAAAGTTTTACCCAGGCAGACGGCTCCACCACCAGAAAACATGGCGGCACCGGCTTGGGTTTGTCCATCTCCAGGCGTTTGGTGGAATTGATGGGTGGTAAAATCGGCGTGGAGAGTCAACCGGGCAAGGGGAGTCGTTTCTGGTTTACCGTTACTTTCGAAAAACAGAAAGAGTTCAAAGATGTCTCCCCATCGTTTCCTCCTGATATACGCGGCATGCGGATGCTGGTGGTAGACGATAACACAACCAATCGAACCATTCTGGTCAAAATGTTGGAGTCCTTCGGCTGCTCTGCTGAGGCTGTGGAAAGCGGCTCTACTGCACTTCAGGCATTGAAGAAAGCAGCCCATAAAGAGAAGCTTTTCGATTTGGTATTGCTGGATATGCAGATGCCGGAGATGAATGGTGAGGAGACTTTGCGTACCATCAAGGATGATCCTGAAATCAAACAAGTGCTGGTGGTTATCCTCACCTCTATCGGAGAGCGCGGAGATGCCGCCCGACTGCAAGCTCTGGGCTGTGCTGGTTACCTTTTAAAGCCTGTCAAGCAGTCGCAATTATTTGATGCCATCATCACTGTCTTGAGCCGGCAAAAGACAGCAGTTGAACGAAAGTCGGGCAGAATAGTTACCCGTCATACCATAGCCGAGCAGAAACGCCGGGGGATTCGCATACTTTTGGCGGAGGACAATCCTATGAACCAAAAATTGGCGGTCACCCTGCTTAAGAGAGCCGGCTTTTTGGTGGATGCGGTGGAAGATGGCAAAATGGCAATAGAGGCTCTAAAACGCACAGCTTATGATCTCATCTTAATGGACGTTCAGATGCCGGAAATGAATGGCTTCGATGCCACCAAGGTTATTCGTGAAAGCGAGGGTGACAGAAAACATACACCTATTGTTGCCATGACCGCTCACGCCATGAAGGGAGATCGGGAGCGATGCCTGCAAGCAGGCATGAACGGTTATGTCTCCAAACCAATAGAACCGCAAGAGCTGTTTGATGCCATAGAAAAGTGGACCAGATCTTCTGTTGGCGAGAAGGCAATCACCGAACAAGAAAAGTCTGAGAAAAATGATCTGGTTAAAGATGTCCCCCTTGATCTTGAAACTGCTCTCCCAAGATTTGATGGGGACAAAGAATTCTTCAGTGAGGTGCTTCAGGAGTTTTTAGATTATGCACCAAAACAATTAAAAATACTGGATGAAGCAGTAAAGAAAAGCGACGCCAAGCTAGTAGAAAGGGAAGCTCACAGCATCAAAGGTGCCGCAGGTAATCTGAGTGCCAAACGCCTTGCCAACCTTGCTCTTAAGCTGGAGCTTTTGGGGCGAACAGGTGATTTAGCAGTTGCCCAAGAGATAATCGGTAACCTGAGAACTGAGTTTAAACATTTAGAGGAATACATCAACAAATCGTTACCGGAAAAGGTTGCGCTAAAATCTTGATATTGTGAAGTTGAATTCGCGGAGATGAAAAATGAGAATGCTCATCGCTGAGGATGAAAAAACCTCCAGGAAAATACTCCAAAGAATCCTGACTAAGGACGGACATGATGTGATCGCAGTTGAAGACGGACTAAAAGCTTTAGCTTCGATCCAGGAAGAAGCGCCTGATATGCTTATCACCGACTGGATGATGCCTGATCTGGATGGATTGGAACTGTGTCGTCGGGTTAGGGCGCTGGATATTTCCAGCTACGTCTATATAATTCTTTTGACAGCATTGACTCAAAAAGAAAATATTATCCGGGGACTGGATGCTGGAGCCGATGATTACATCACCAAGCCCTTCGACAGAACCGAGCTTTTAGCCCGGGTGAGAGCGGGAGAACGGATCATTCGGCTCGAGAAATCGCTTCGGCAAAAAAACAAAGAGCTTTCGGAAGCCTTAGCACATATTAAACAACTAAAAGGAATCCTGCCGATCTGTATGCACTGCAAAAAAATCAGAAACGACGAAAACTACTGGCAGCAGGTTGAAGAATACGTTGCAGAGCATACAGATGCAGATTTTAGTCACAGCATCTGTCCGGAATGTCTGGAAAAACATTATCCGGAATATGCAAAGAGGAAAAGGGCTCAAGCAGATAAGGTCAACCGTCAAGATGTTTCATACTGATTTTGGCGGAACGGGCGGAGTTTGCCTCTGGCTCCTTTTTTCTCTTCTAAACAGAAATTTCGCTTTTCCCCAGAAATTACACGTAAGCACGTCTTTACAGCTTGCCAGCCCCGCCTTTGGCGGGGCTACGCCAAGCGACTAACATTCTACAAACCAGAGGTTCATCCTTCCACTATCCTTGACTTTTTTATAAAACCCGCCTTAAAATCCCGGTTTCATCATCCGGCTATAATAACTTCCAGAGGTGTATAGGGCGGCTATAGGATTGTGTCCTAAAACGCGATCTTTTGCCACCAAAACAGTGGTGTAAGCATCAGCATATTTGAAGAATAAAGAATCGTGACCTACACATACGCCCAGAAGAATATTTAATTCTGTCTTTTCTTTATTCAATATTTTTGCTTGGGCAATGGAATTGCACATGGGCTCAAATTCGCCAATACTGATTTTCTCCTCATCTTTTACCCCGATCGTCTCTTTTGGCACCCGTCCCACCTTACACATCACCGAGACCACCTCAAAGCCTTGATTCACCAAGATCTTGTTTAATATGGTGGCTTCATTCATAAATCCGACACAGAATGCGATCCCCAGTTTTTTGAATCCCATCTTTTTGGCAAATTCGCAGATCTCCTGCACTCTGGGCTTGACTGGAAATTTCACATAAGGCTTGACATCTCTGTTGGCATAACATTCCCCCTCCTGGATGGAAGCTTGCCTGGCAAATTCCCTCACTTCTTGCTTTTCATATTCCTTCATTGCCTCCTTGACCACTTCCATTCGGTTTAATGTGGGACAAAACTTGGGACCTTTGCCCCCCTCCACCAGACAGATTTTTTCTCCTTTATCGATTTTGCAATATGCACAAGCTGATGATATTTCTTTGTTCATGTTTTTCCTCCTGCGAAAACTATAATCTTTGACTTCTCCTATGATTTTTTAGCTGTAAAATTTTATGAAAAATTTGTATAGATTGCTTCGCTTCATTTGTGGCTTTATCTCGAGGAGAATGCAACGTCCCCTTCTGGAGAAGAATGGTTTATCACTTCCTGTATATGTGATCTCCCACCCTCCTCATCCAGGCAAGCTCTTTTTCGGTCATGGGTCCCATGTCCAGAGTTTTAAGGTTTTCTCGGGTCTGCTTCAGATTTTGGGGACCGGAGATGCAGACGTGAACTGAAGGGTGAGAAAGGACAAACTGATAGCAATCGGTTGCCTTCGGAGTTTTTTCATTTCTGGGAACGTAACCCCGTCTTAAAAGCTTTGTATGGCAAGTAGCAGTGAAGATAACAATCCCTGGGCCATCTTTTTGAGGAAGGAGAGGAAACACATCCTTTTCTGCGCCTCGATGAACGGCATTATAACGAACGTGAAATACGTCGAATATCTTCTCCCTCTCCACTTTAGCAAACAGAGGGCGGTTATGGCAAGCCAGCCCCAGATGATGAATCAAACCTTTCTCTTTCAATTTCAATGTGGTGTCGATTGCCCTTTGATTCGGTCTTTTTCTGAATGTGCTGAACAGCAAAACATCGGCGTAATCCAGCTTGAGTTCTTTGAGAGCCCTTTCGAGGCTTTTATGGATAAGCATCGCCCAGGGCCAATAGTTTTGAACCACCACAACCATTCTTTCCCTATTCCTCTTAGCCACCTGCCTGATGCCTTCTGCCATCATCCCTCTTCTGGGCGCTCCCCAGTAAAAATAGTTGACTCCATACTCGAAAGCTTCCTCGATTGCCTTGGCAGGGACGCCATAGGCGGCACCCAACCCCAATCGCCCCACCTTTAGTCCGGTCCTTCCCAAAATCGTAGGTTCAAAACTCATAACACTTAAGTTTATTATTCCTGTTGGTTCGGGTATCCTACCCCACCAAAAACATTCGGCCAAGGATTTGAGGGTTTGAAAAAACCTGTTGGCAGGGCTAAATGCCCTGCCCTATGACTGACAACTTCATTGTTGTTCATAGGGGTGGGAATTCATCCCACCCTATTGCCTGACCTGTTGGGTCGGGGTACCCTTACCCCGATCCCAAAAACATTCGGTCAAGCAAACGCCACGTAGTTCGTAGGGACAGGGCTTGTCCCTGTCCTGCCTTTAAAGCGGACAGCCACAAGGGCTGTCCCTACATTAATCAAACCCAGCAGATCGCACTCTCTGTTAGATTTTTCCAACAGTCTCTTCATCCTGACTTTGTCTCTAAGGACATCCTTAACCAAATAAAGAAGCTCATTTCATCAGTATATCCACCACTGCGCCACACTTTTTACATTTTCTATCCCTGATGCCAACTATAGAGGTGTGGTAACTTTCTCTTCTAATCAAAAGCTCATTGCATTCGGCACAATGTGTATTCGAAGTATTGGGAATATATGCATTGTCAACATAAACGTATTTGAGTTTTCTTTTCCCCAGCAGAAAAGCCCTCTGCAGAGTCTCCAAAGGTGTAGGAGGGATGTCCATCTTATATGCAGGAAAATACCGGGAAAAATGAAGGGGTATTCGATCGCTCAAGTTTGCCACGAAATCCACCAGCTTCTGGATCTGTTCGTCTGAATCATTTAAAGTAGGAATGAGCAGATTGGTGATCTCCAGATGCACCTTATGCTGATAGGACAATTCAATGGTTCTTAAGACAGGAGGAAGTTTTGCTTTGCAAACTCTCTTATAGAAGTCTTCATCCATGGATTTTAAGTCTATGTTCATGGCATCAATGTAGGGCAACAACTTTCTCAAAGGCTCTTCATGGATGTACCCATTGGTTACCAGCACGTTGGCTAAGTTTTTTTCTTTTGCTATCTTCGCTGTATCTAAAATATATTCATACCAGATCAGAGGTTCAGTATACGTATAGGCAATGCCTACCGAATTCTCTTTCAAAGCAACCTTCACCAGATCCTCAGGTGTGACAAACTCGGTATGAGATTCCTCCTGTGAGATGGTCCAGTTTTGACAGTACTGACAACTCATGTTGCAACCATTAGGACCGGTGGAAAGGATTTGGGTGCCGGGGTGAAAATGATACAAAGGCTTTTTCTCTATGGGATCTATGGCTAAAGAAACTAATCTGCCGTAGTTTGTAGCATAGAGGATTCCTCCCTCATTTTTTCTGCCCATACACACTCCCACTTTCCCATCAGCGATCACGCATCCCACCGGACAGAGAAGACATTGTATTCTTCCATCTTCCCTTTTTTCCCAGAAAAGCGCTTCTTTTTTTGTCATGCGGATTGATCCTTCGTCAAAATCTTTGCAATTCTTTTTGATAAAGATAAAAGGAAAGGCTGGCAAAACAAGAAAATTCTTTAAGCCCCTCTTTTTGCATTGGTGGGGAGAATTTTTGGTTTACACCTCACCCCTTAGCCCCCTCTCCACAGAGTGGAGATGGGGGAAAGGGGGAGAGGTTCCATAAAAGTCTATGACAATATCTAAATAGTTATTTTTCTATTGTTCCCACGAACAAGAGAAAAATCCCAGCCCCGCCTCTCACACGTTCGGACAAGGGTTGCACTCTTGTCCGCCCAGACGCCCAGTCTGTGGGCGGGGGTTCAACCCCCGCCCCAACAAGCAATTTCCGACCACCGCCTTCGGCGGGATTTTCAACTTTGGCAGAGCTGGGGCTTTTTGCAATGCGGTCGAACAGTTTGCCAACCAAAACTAACAGTCTGGGGCTGGTCCTCCCTTGTAAAGATAGTTAATCAGAAAGAGCACATCGCCGAGGTCAACCACGCCATCACAATCACAGTCTCCAACTTCTAAGGGATCAGGGGCAGGACCACCCTTGTATAGATAGCTTATCAAATAAAGCACATCGCCTAGATCCACTACATCATCTACATTAACATCTCCGCAAGCATTGATGGGGACGCATTCCGGCAAAGACCGTTTCTATATAAGTAATTTACCAGATAGACAACGTGGCCAAGATCTACTATCCCATCAACGTTACAATCCTGTTACCAAATCCCCCAGGGATAATGATCCCGATATACACAAAAGATACCTGAAGGCGAAGAAGTAAGATCAACAGTGAATTCAAGTGCCTCATCACCTTTTTCCAAATATAGTCCGTTTATTCTTATGGTATATTCCCCAGGTGACAGGTTGCTGATTTGATAATCTACATCAAAAAGGCAAAGACAATAACATCCCCCGCTCTCAAGAGATTCGTCCTCCTCTATGGTGATGACGTTGCCCTCAATGGTTATATCAACTAAGATCTCATCCGGACAGCAATTAAATCCTGCATTTATGTGTTTGAGCAGAAGAACACTTGTCCCATCATACTGATATTCTATACAATCCTGATCTGGTGGCGTGCCATCTATAGCACTCCCTTTCTGGAATTCTTTGCAACCAAAATAATTAAGTAGAGTTCCACCTGAAGGACCCGGCGCTGGGCCACCTTTGTAAAGATAGTTGATCAGATAGAGCACATCGCCGAGATCAATTTCTCCGCTACCATCTGCATCTCCAGCATCAAAGGGATCAGGGGCAGGACCGCCTTTATATAGATAGCTTACCAAATAGAGCACATCCCCCAGGTCTATTACTCCGTCTCCATTGGCGTCGCCACAAATAAAATCACTACACTCATAGACCGAAACACCGAAATCATCAATACCTGCTTCCACCACAGAACCATCATTCAGATCTGAGGCTTCGAACCGAACTTTGACCTGGCTGGTCGGCGTGACGAAATCACCAACCCAAAAGTCATATTCTTTCCAGCCGGCAGAAGTTTGAGGTCCGATTGTCTCAACCAAAGTCCAGTTTAAACCATCGTTGTTAGAAACATAGACTTTGAATAGATCGTTGTCAGGATCAGCCCCAAAGTTGTTAGTATACCACAAGGCGTAATGAACTTTAGCGTCAATACCTGCACTAACATCCAGAGATGGCGAGATCAGCCAGGTGATTCCGCCGTCGACGTCAGAATTGCCGTATTCATTGTCTGTGAGATAGCAATTACCTGAGCCATCAAAATCGGTGGGTGGATCGCCCCGATCACCACCGCCAACCGGAACGCCGCGCTCCCAGGCGCCATCAGTAAGATAGGGATCATTTTCCACCGTCCAGCCAAGATCAGTTTCGAAGTTGTCAGCTAACACGCTGGTAAGCTCTCCCACAAGCGAAGAGTAAACGGTGGCAGGAGCATCAGAGGGGCTGTATATTACCCCGGCCTCAACTGCCTCGGCGCTGAAATAGTATTCTGGCTCATCACTGCAACTGGCTGCTGGCAATGTGGCCTCGTACAGATCCCCGCCTAAAGACGAAAGCGGCGAGGTAAGATAGGTGCCACCGTCATAACGATAATGAAGCATACCTGTCCCCGGGACATACAAATCAGCCACTTCTTCGATCTGTACCGTGATCGTTGCCGGAATATCCGGGTCGATGTACTCAGGCAGACCGTCGGGCAGGAGTATCCTCAAAGGAGGCTCTACGTCCGCCAGACCCTTGATGCAGAAATTGGCAGTGGTGTTGTAGGGAACGTCTGAGTCATAGAGGTCCAGCCAGGTCGAACCGCTAAGGTAGTAGCTCTGGCCGGGATTGGAAGCCGATTCCACAATGACCTTATACTGCGCGCCCAGCAAGACTGGGACGTCCGAGGTTCGGTCAAACGCATGACCACCAGCGGAGAGTTGCAGGTAAATGTAGAAGTCGTCGCCTGCTGTAAGCTCAACCGGAGTGTCCAGGTTGATGGTGTGGAATCCGGTGTATTCGATGACGCCGGACTTGGTGGAGAGCTCATCCAGAAGCTCGCCACCTTCAAAACGGTCGTAGATTTTCACCGTGTAGGTCACGTTGTCTGCGGCAGTATAGAAACTCACCGCCGTGAGTATCTCCTTACCCTCGTCAGGGCCCATGGCGCTGAACGCGTTGAATGCTTCGCTGCAGTCCGTCTTGGTATCCCGCCAGCCGTGATAATCGTGATAGTAGATGTGCTCGTAGGCCATGGGTTCGACGTCCTGGTGGGAGATTGCTCCCATTTCCGGATGCTTACAGCAGTGCTTGTCGTAGTAAGAAATCCAGAAGTAGCCGTCGAAGCCCCAGGAACTTCCCCAACTGTTCTTACACAGCCAAGCTCCAGGCCCTTCCGGAGCCTGCGTGACCTTGTCATCATCCCAGCCCACGATGCCGATGGCGTGGTTGGGGTCTAAGATACTGCTGGACGGCTGGTAGTGTATGTAATTGATGATGAATGAGGCGTCGTAGCACATACATGTTCCCATGACACCCTCGGTCATGATTTTGTTCTTGATGGTATTGATGTTGCTTAAATCCGACCCGGCAACGTACCACTCGATGTCACGCGGGTAATAGTAGTGATAGCTGGGATCGTATCTGTCCGGCGCTGAGCTGTAGGATTGTCCGTCAATATCCCGTACCGCTCCCTCGCCTCTGGTGAGATACGCTGAAGCCACCCGGTAATCGCCGCCTTCGTGCACAATCAG
>Ga0315543_1001792_pt1 | contig 22281 bp, 13 predicted proteins | sample SalMarSW160210MG_2_FD_203098 | JGI IMG/M metagenome (GOLD analysis project Ga0315543, IMG submission 203098) | Salt marsh sediment microbial communities from the Plum Island Ecosystem LTER, Massachusetts, United States - Salt Marsh Sediment SW1601-210 ...
CCAGTTGCTGCATATTCCCCCGGTAGGCGATGTTTTCGTTTTTAGGATCCTTGTCATACCGAAAGCGATAGATCTTCACACCGTCGAATACTTCTTCCTCGGGAATATCCTGGTCATGGGGCGCGAGAACAATTGGCTCAATGCCATGATCTACCAACCGTCTGGTTAGCAGGGAGATGAAAACTCCGGAGTAGTCTCCCCGGTAGCGAGGATAGTTGTGAGTCAGCACTAAAAGGCGTATTGTACTTTTCATCTGGCGTATGGTATAAAAAACTTTGAGGCGGTGAAATATTTATTTATGACAAGCCACCCACCTGTTATATTTTACTATCAAAACTATGGACATGAGCAATCGGACAGGGAGAAATTTTGTTCCCAATCTGGATTTAGGCCAAATTCAGAAAAACCCCATACTTGATATTGCCGCCCAATTTTGGGACGAGGAACGTTATCAGGCGTTTCGGATTTGCTATCGTTCAATGCGGATCATCGATGATCTTGTTGATGATAGGAAAGCGAAAGGACTCGAAATATCTGACGATGAACGAGAGCAATATAGCCGGATGATTTCTGATTGGATTGAGCCGATTAAACGCAGAAGGCCGGATGATGCTCTCCAGCATGAGTTAGTGGCCACAATAGAAAGATTCAAAATCCCTATCTGGCCCTGGGAGAAGCTCGCTTCAGCCATGATCTATGATCTCAATCACGATAGCTTTCCAACCTTCCGAGCTTTTTTGCAGTATTCTGAGGGAGCCGCTGTAGCCCCGGCCTCGGTTTTTATGCATCTTTGTGGAGTGGCACGACAGAATGATGGGTATTCCCCACCCGTCTTCGACAGCCGGAAAACCGCCCGACCCTTGGCAATTTTTTCCTATCTAGTACATATCATCAGGGATTTTCAAAAGGATCAGAAGAATCATTTGAACTATTTCGCATCCGATATCCTTGTGCGCTATGGACTAAGTGGCTCCAAGCTGAGAGAGATTGCCGAAACGGGAGAAATCAGCCAATCCTTCCGGAACTTGATGGCGCAGTATCTGGGGTTTGTTGAATATTACCGCCGAAAAGCTCGGGAATCTATCGATCGGATACTACCTTTACTTAAGTCACGGTACCGTTTGAGCTTGGAGATAATCTACAACCTCTACTCTCAGATATTTGAACGGATTGACCCTCAAAAAGGTAGGTTTACTACTTCTGAATTGAATCCGGAGCCCGAAGAAATTCGAGATAGGATAGATCGTACTATTTCTGCCTTTCAATCAGTATGACGAAATGTTTTTGGGAAGAAAGGCTAAGTCAAATTGGTATACCTTATAAAGAGAATTTACGGTGATTGACTTCTGTGCAAAGGAAAACACAGTTGATCGAATTATTTGGGTATGAAAAAGATAAAATTGGAGGAAAGCTATGAGATTGTGGCGAATTGTCTTGTTGATGTTGGCGCTGCCGACCGGATTGCTGGCTGACGAGATAGCTGTAACCGTTTACAACAGCAATCTTGGTGTGGTCAGCGAGACGCGCTCCTTGCAGTTCAACAAGGGCGTGCACCAGCTTGCGTTCCGCGATGTTCCCTCTTTGATAGACGCCAGCTCAGTCAGGTTTGACCTTGTCGGCACGGGGCACAATGTGGCCATCCTCGAGCAAAACTACGCCTTTGACCTGGTCAGCCCTGAGCAACTGTATTCCAAATATGTTGACAACGAAATTGAGCTTATTGACAAGGAAGGCAAGTTGTACACCGGAACGCTTCTAGCGTACAACAGCGGGGCGGTGACACTTCGGGAAAAATCGGGCCGAATCAAGATCGTCCAAATGGCCAATGTGACTGAGGTCAATTTTCCCAGCCTGCCGGAGGGCCTTATTACCCGACCGACTCTTTTCTGGCGGTATACTTCTGATTATGACGGTCAGCTCGAATGTAAAGTCGGCTACCAGACCTCGGGAATGAACTGGACGGCGGAATACGTGGGCGAGCTCAGCAGTGATGAAAAGAAGCTCGACCTATCGGGGTGGGCGTCGATAAACAACACTTCGGGAAAAACCTATAAAGACGCTACTCTCAAGTTGGTGGCCGGAGATATTCACCGTGTCCTTCCCGAACCACCCCGTGGGCTTATGAAAACCTTCGCCATGGCCGGGGAAGCGGCGGGCAAAGGGTTTGAGGAGAAGGCCTTTTTTGAATACCATCTCTACACGCTACCGCGAAAAGCGACCCTGGCTAACAAGGAGATTAAACAGATCTCACTTTTTGAACCGGCGGAGACTGATGTTGAAAAAGTGTTTATCTACAAACCGGAACGCAACCCAAAGAATGTCGAAGTCGCCATCAAATTTCAAAACTCGGTTAAAACCGGGCTGGGCCTACCGTTGCCGGCCGGACGGGTTCGTCTATTCAAGGCTGACGATGACGGTTCGTTGATTCTGCTCGGCGAAGATCGGATTGAACACACTCCTAAAGACGAAGAACTGACCATCAAAGTCGGGTATGCATTTGATATCGCTGCCGAAGAGAGGTTGATGAATCAAACCCGCATCTCTAAACAGGTGGAAGAACGCGACTATGAAATCGAGCTGCGCAATCGAAAAGAACAGGCAGTCACTATTGAAGTTGAGAAAAAGCTGTTTGGATTCTGGGAGATAGTCGAGTCGAACTTCTCTTACACCAAGAAGGATGCCAACACGCTTCTGTTTGAGATACCCGTAGGTGCCGGAGAGACGGTGGTTCTGAAGTACAAGGTGCGCTTTACTCTCAGATAAGGTAAATGGCGATTGACAGGTTTGCTAAGAACAATTAGATTCAGCAGGTCAGTGGATGAATTTGTCTTTACGTATGTGAGGAGATAGCTTTGAAAACATTAACAAGAATTCTCATTTTTGCCTTGGTCGGAACTCTCATGGGTGGTATGGCTTGGCCGGAAAAGAAAGCGCGTAAGCTTCCGGTTGGTGCCTACATTAAGTCAGCCAAGATTGATATTCTATCCGGAGAATTTGAACGCTACCAAACCGCAATAGCAATGCTGGATTCGCTTTTCATGTACTACGGTCCCCATGCGGAAGGGTTATACCTTATGGGGCAGATCATGGTTGACTTCATTGAGAAAACCGCCAGCCTCAAGGAGAAGGCCCCGTACCTTGAAAAGATGGTCGCCTATATTGATTCCCTGGATATGTGCTGCGGCAACAAAAAGATTAAAAAAAGCTATCGAAAGGATTGCAAAGAATTCACTGTTTTCTCCGATTCACTCAAGGTGAAATACTGGCGTGAGTTTTTAAACGCCGGTATTAACCATTTGAGTTCCGCGGAACAATTGCACAAGGATTTTGAAGCGCAAGCTGATTCCTCAATCCGCAGCTACCTCGAAAAGGACCTCGAAACCAACGTAGACAATGCCATTGAGAACATGAAGCTCGCTATCATCGCCACCCCTGATAGCTCGCGAACGTACCTCATTATCGATAAGGCTTACGGGTTGAAGGGAGATTATAAGTCGGGGATAGAGTGGCTCCAGAAAGGGCTCGAGCGGTCCGGCGACAGTTCAACCATAGTGCCGTCGATTGCCTACGACTATATCCAGTTGGGTGACTATTGCGGCGCTATTCCATATTATAAGGCGCGGGTCATGAGGAATCCGGATGATGTTATCACCTTGACGAACCTGTCCATCTGTTACAACAACTGTAACATGTACGACTCAGCAATGGGCATCTATCACAGAATTCTCACCGCGCAACCAGAAAACGCCGAAGTTATCACCAACGTTGGTTTGTACTACAACACAAAGGCCCGTATGGCCTCTGACTCCGCTTCGAAATATCAGAATGAGGAAAACCGAGAACTAGCCGCTGCGTGGCGTGATAGACGGAAAGAAGCGTTTGATTCTTCGCGTGTCTATTTCAGACATGCCTTTGAGCTCAAGCCGGAAGATGCCTACGTCGCCGATCAATATGGCGTCGTTTGTGCTCTTTTGGGTAACTACCAAGAAGCGGTCATAGGATTTACTAAGGTTGCAAAACTGAAACCTGAGAACTCTAGCAATTGGTTATCGCTGGGTGATTGTCACCTTACTCTCAAACAATTCGATGATGCTATTTCAGCCTATGAGAAGGTGGTTGAGCTGGAACCTGATAATGTCTCCGTTTGGGAGCACCTGAAAGACCTCTACTTTGAAACCGGTAGCAAGAACAAGCTTGCCGAGGTTGAAAAGAAATTGAATGAGTTGAAACAGTGACACGTTCGGTACGAGCATCGTCATCTCCCCATTTGAAACAGAGACCTGAAAAGCGAAAGAGAACGGTAGGCAGACCCGCCTAAGCGGGTCGTTTGATTTATTCTCACGTTGGCCGATATGGCTCAACCCGAAAGATTCGTCACCGTTGCCGTTGCAGGTCCTCTTCGCAAAAGCTTCGTTTATCGTGTCCCCTCTACAATTGAACGTCTACAGGCGGGGCAGAGGGTGGTGGTCCCCTTTGGCTCTACCAGAAAGATTGGCTTTTACCTTAGTCCAGCCCAACCCGACAAACGAATCAAAATCAAGGAACTTATCAAAGTAATTGACGAGCGCTCTCTTTTCCCGGATGAACTCTTCAAGTTTTGCCTCTGGATAGCTGATTACTACTTTGCCAATCCGGCTGATTGTCTCACCGCCGCCTTACCACCGGGAATAAAAACAAATCAGAAACCTCTTCTCAAATGGGGAGAGACGAAGCCTCCTTTGTCTTCTTTGTGGCTGGAACCGTTGGTGAGGCCTCGCAAAAAAGTACCACCGCAGGTAATCCAAAAAATCAAGAAAGAGCACAAAGACTTGCTCACGCACTTAATCCGGCAGGGAACAATCGTGGAGCAGTGGCCTGGGGAAAGGATGAACAAAAAAGGGGTACTGGCGGGTTACAGAGCGCAAAATCCTCAGGAATGGGATGATTACTTTAGAGATAAAATATTTCGACCGGAATCTTTTGATGGTATGAAAAAACGTTCGGAATTAAAAAGTTCCGGATGGAGTGATTATTTCATCCGCCGAGCTGTTAAGGAAGGTATCCTTGAACCTGTTCCACGTGAGGGGTTAAGCGCCATTTTAGATTTTGTCCGGGGCCGAGAAGATGTCGTCAATATCAACCTCAACACTGAGCAGCAGGCTGCCTTTGAAGTACTGCGTGAGGGACTGGACAAGGGTTTCACACCCTTTCTGATCCATGGCGTGACTGGCTCCGGCAAAACGATAGTCTACTGTCACCTCAGCCGCGAGGCCCTGCGAAGAAGCAAAACCGTCCTTGTTTTAACTCCTGAGATTGCTCTCACCGGGACGACACTGGCGTATTTCAGAGGATTCTTTGGCGACCTCGTCACGGTTATACATTCTGCTATGACTGAACGGGAAAGACTGGTTAGTTGGCAGGGTATTCGTCAGGGGAAATACAAAATTGTCATCGGTCCTCGCTCGGCGGTCTTTGGCCCTTTGCCCTCTCTGGGTTTGATTATTGTCGACGAAGAGCATGATAGTTCGTACAAGCAGGATGATCTCTCGCCCCGCTTTCATGGCCGTGACGCGGCCATTATGCGTGCGAAGATCAATGATATTCCGATAGTCCTTGGCTCCGCTTCACCTTCGGTAGAATCGTATCATCACGCACAGTTGGGGCGATATCATCTGCTTCGTTTGACCAGGCGTCCTGGCCGTGCGACTCTGCCACTCGTCCGGCTGATAAATATGCGAACCGAGAGAGTAAAGGGAGACTTGCCGTTCTTCTCGTATCCTTTGAAAAAGGAGGTGGCAAGAAAACTTTCCCAAGATGACCAGATCATTCTGTATCTTAACCGACGCGGCCATTCTCCAATACTGAAATGCTCCCAGTGTGGCCATGTAGCGCAGTGTCCTCACTGTCGGGTGAACCTGACGTACCACAAGGTGGGCCGCAAGCTGACTTGTCACTACTGCGGGTTTGTGATAACGAGCTATGATCACTGTTCAAACTGCGGCAGCATGGAATTTCTCTACTTGGGCGCAGGTACCCAGAAAGTGGAGGAGTCTATCCCGCGTTTGTTCGAGGGGGCCAAAGTGGTGCGTTTTGACTCGGATTCAGCGACCGGACGAAAAAAAGCGTATCAGATACTTGCCGACTTCGCTGAAAGGAAGTACAACTTGTTGCTCGGAACACAGATGGTCACCAAAGGGCTGGACCTTCCCGGCGTGACGCTGGTGGGCGTGCTGTCAGCCGATCTCACCTTAGACCTTCCTGACTTCCGCTCCTCAGAGCGAACTTTCGCTCAACTATTGCAGGTGGCCGGGCGCTCAGGACGGGCCGAAAAGCCGGGTGATGTGTTGATTCAGACGTATTATCCTGACAATAATGTCATCACTGACGCTGCCGCCCAGAACTATGAATCCTTTTATGACCGTGAGATTCAGTCCCGAAAGGCCCTCGGTTACCCTCCGTTTTCAAGGCTCGTTAACTGTATCCTTTCGTCCAGCGATGAAAAAAGGGTGGAAACGTCGGCGCTGTTGTTTCGAAATCGCTTGCAAGCCAGAATCCAACAAGCTCATCTCAGTGCCGATCTTCTTGGTCCGACCCCTTGCCCAATGTATTACCTGCGGGGTCGATACCGCCGTCATCTCTTCGTGAAAACCCGGCAGGTGGTGAAGTTTGTTCGGATGCTCACTGATTGGGAAAACCTGGAACCTCGTTTCAAGCTCCCCTCAACAGTTAAGATCGTCATTGATGTTGATCCCGATGATATGATGTAGGACAGGTGGCCTACCACTTGGGGCTTGTTGAAAAAGTCACATTCTTGTCATTGCGAGCGACAGCGAAGCAATCTCAACTATTGAATGACAACGATATAGCCACGTCGCTTCGCTCCTCGCTATGACGCTTTCTATGTTTTTCAACACTCCCTAAATGGTGAATCACCCTGACCTTATACTATATTGCAATCATAAGCATAATATCGTTTATCAGTTGTCCTAAATCATAATATTCCCGTCGCCTAGTGTTGCGTCCCAAATATATGTTAACATATTCTTTTGCAGTAGCACGGGCATCATGCCCGTGAATCATGGGCAAGATGCCCATGCCACGATTTAATTTGCTGCTTTTTTTATTAGCATGTATTTCTGGGACATCACACTAGTACGGTATTGTTGGTATCCATTTGAATGCAACGTAGTATCATTTGCGCCAGATGGCCGGGCGTAACGCAATCAGGACAGTAAATATCTCCAACCGGCCCAACAACATCGAGAAGATCAAAATCCATTTGCCCGGTATAGGAATCCAACCGTAGTGTTCGATAGGACCGATCCCTGCCAGCCCCGGTCCGATGTTACCGATAGTGGCGGCCGAACAGGTCACGGCGGTGATAAAATCTGGTACAAATAGAGTCATCAGTAACGCCGTGACGACAAAAAGCCCAATGAAGAGAATAAAGAACGACGCTACATTGATAAGGCGGTGTTCATCGATAATCTGGTCGCCGATTTTCACTGGTGCTATCAGGCGCGGCTGGGTCAATTTGCGTAGCTCATTTAAAGCGACTCGAATAACGATTTTAATACGAATCATTTTCATGCCGCCCCCAGTAGAGCCGGCGCACCCCCCGAAAAACATGAGCAGCACCAGAAGAAACCTCAGAAAATCCGGCCAGAGGTCAAAATCGGTCGTGGTGAAACCGGTGGTCGTTACAATGGACACGGTCTGAAACGAAGCTACCCGGAAAGAGTGGTACAGTGTTTCAAGCTTATCGCTTTGCTCGACATAGTGAGCGTGGAACTCGCCGGCAGTCATTTCACTAGTCCGAAAATGGGTAGAGGCTGATTCCTCGGAAGCTGGGCCGTGGATATAAAGCACACCGGTAACTATGATTATAGCGATGGCAATAACTGTTGTGTAAAAAACGAATTCCTTGTTTTTCACCACGGATCTGAAATCTCCTCGCAAGGCCCGAAAATGCAAAAGGAAGTTTATTCCGGCGAAGAACATAAAGATAACAATGACCCACTGGATAAAGTCAGAGTTGTAAGCTCCAATCGATGTGTTTTTTGTAGAGAAGCCGCCAGTGGCCATGGTGGCGAAGGTGTGACAGACAGCATCAAAGAGGTTCATCCCTCCTATCAGTAAAAGCAGCGTCTCGGCGACGCTCAAAAGCAGATAGACACCCCACAGAATGGAGGCCGTCTGGGTTAGGCGGGGGAGAAGCTTGTCCTTGGTTGGCCCCGGCACCTCGCCTCGAAACATCTGATAGCCGGAAACACCCATGGCAGGAAATATTACAAGGGCCAACGTAATGATTCCCATCCCGCCCAGCCAGTGTGTGAGAGCGCGCAGGAACAAAAGTGATCGGGGCATCGATTCGATGTCGCTCAGTATTGAGGCGCCGGTGGTGGTAAAACCGGACATCACCTCAAAATATGAGTTAGTAAACGCTGTGACCAACTCATGAAAGCCACCGCCGCCTTCATTGAGAAAATAGAAAAACAAAGGGATAGCGGCGAGGAACGCCAACAGAAGCCAACCGATCGTGACAATTGCATACCCCTCTCGGATACCCTGGAGGTTCCTCCCCCCGCGACACAGCATGACGAGCGCCGTGCCAATGATTATTGAAATCAGAATAGACGGAATAAAGCCAAAAACTTCAGCGACAGAAAACAGCTTGAGTAGAGGCAGGTGTCGGTTATCGTAGATCCCGATACCCATGGGAACCAGCAACGCCACCCCCATCATCTGCATCAGCTTGCCGATAGCATACCCTAGGGCGGTTTTATGCATAGGCTCCCCTCACTTGGATTTCCGGCGCGGCTTGAAAAGCTTGGAAATAATCGGGAGGTTCTTGTGATGGGTGATCATAATGACATGATCATTAGCGTCAATAACCGTCTCTCCGTCAGGCAAAATCATGTTGTCTTCTCTGACGATGACACCTATGATCGAACCCCGTTTTAGTTTATTTGCCATCTTTTTCACCTTGGAGCCTGCCATGGAGCTTTCCGGATCGACAATGAACCGAACTGCCTCGATATCGACATCGGATAGCTTTACTACCGCACCGATATGTCCCCGACTGATCGTTTCCAGGATTTCACGGGCGGTGGTAAGACGGGGGTTAATCACATGGTCAATACCGATAGAGTTGAATAGCCTATCATGGCGGGATTCGATGGTTGTGGCTATCACTTCGTGTGCCCCTTCAGTTTTCGCTAAAAGTGCGGAGAGCATGTTGTAGTCGGCTGCTGACGAAACAGCCATAAAAAATGACGCCTGATCCACGTTAAGATCACTCAACAGGTCGGGATCAGTGCATTCGCCGTGCAGTACTTCAATCCGGTCAAACATGCCGGCCGCCATATTGGCGTGCTCAAGATTGGGGTCAACTAAAGTGACATGATTCTCCGTCTTATCCAGGGCTCTACCCAGCTCAAGCGTTGAATAGGAATCACCGGTCACTATCACCTTGCTGCTGTCTTTTTTCTCTATTCCCATCAAGCGCAGAAAGCGAGGCATCGATTTGAGTGGAAAAAGGCTGAAAAGAACGTCGCCCGGCTCAATTTTGGTCTCGCCATTTGGAATCATACCCACTCCCCTGCGGACAAGAGCTGAAAACAGGACAACATCAGGAGCAATAAGCTGGCGAATTTCGCGCGGGGTTTTGTAAGCCAGCTCCATCTTCTCCGTGACACGATAACCCCGCATCAAGATGTTGCCCCTCTCGAAGTTGGCCGACTCAATGGCACATGGCGTCTGCAGGAATTGCAGAATATGGTTCACCAACGCTTGCTCCGGGTAAATAACCGAGGTTATGCCGAGGTTCTGCAGATTGACCAGATCGCTGGTTTCGGCAAACTCTTTGCTTCGTAACCGAGTGATACGTCTCTCAACATTGTACTGGGCCGCTATGGAGCAAACCACAATGTTGACCTCATCATTGGGCGTCACTGCAAGTACCATATCGGCTCGAGCCAATCCGGCTTCTTTTAAGAGGGTCGGAGAGGAACCTGAACCGTTCAAAATCTGTACGTCAAGTTTCTCTGAAATTGTCCGGCAGAGATGGGGATCAGTCTCTATTAAGGTCAAGTGATGCTTATCCTTCAACAGGTGCTCGGCCAGACTGTACCCGACGACTCCGCCACCAACGATGATTATGCGCATATTACCGCCGCTGAGCTTATCTTCAATGCAATATCCTCAAGACTCCACTCTACATAAATTACTGTTCGACCAGTCTGAGAATCAACCTAATTATATGACTTTCTATACGCCTTTGGGGTAAGATAAGTACACCGCTTTAGGCATTCCGGTAGCATTGTGCAAATCTTCAGGTTTGTTGCACATCACGGTAAGTTGAAGATAAGTATTCACCGATCCGGGCCAAATTTTCCCTTAGTTGGGGCGGAGATATAACCTCAACATCAGCCCCAAAGCCTAAAAGCCAGCGCTGGATTTCCTCAAGCCCCCTGGTAACAACTCTGTACAGCACCTCGTCTTCACCGATTCGCTCGATTGACTCACTGGGGTGATGCTTCCCTGATAACACCACGCGTGCGGCAGTTCCTCGAAACTTGGCCACCACCTCAACCGGTTCACCGCTGAACAACGCCCAACTATCTTTGAAGTAGCTTTCCGGATCGATGTTTTTTCGCTTTGTAAACGTCTCGTCTGAAATCTTAACGCTAAGAACACGGTCGATGCGAAAAGTGCGGAAGTCCTGGCGCAATCGACAAAAAGCAACAAAATAAAAGGCTCTCCCTCGAAAGATGACAAAGTAGGGCTCAGCGATCCTCTGCGTGAGACCGGAATGAATCGAGTCGTATTCCAGCTCTAAGCACCGCCAGGATGTAATTGCCTCCTCGATAGTGCTGTAAAACTTCTCCCCACGTTTCTGCTCTAACGAGGTGGCGATATCTATATGTGTCGTCTCTGGCGTGAATTTCTTTTTTTGCTTCACCGAATCAGACAACCCCGCTTCCACCTTGGCCTTTATCTTGCGGAGGAGCCGCCGATACTTGTCGGTTTTGTCCAGGGGGGAGGATTCTAAAGCCAGCTTAAGACAATGATACTCGTCAAAATCGAAGTTCAATGGCGGCAGGAAGTTGCCTGAGGCAAGTTTGTAGCCGTTGTCATAATATATCGGAACGTTGGCTTCCGAGAGAGAAACAATGTCACGATAGATCGACCGCTCAGTCACCCCACATTCTTCGGCCAGCTTCTGGGCATTCAGATTTCTCCGAGCCCGAAGAAGATTTAAAATATAAAGCAAGCGGTCATACTTGGTCATTCCCATAAGCGGTTTCTCCGCAGACAAGTATACCACAAAACCCCGGCCATTACAATATGGGGAATTCCCCATTGCGCTGGTGGCTTTGCCAGCCAATTTCATCTTAGCAAGTATCCCTACCACAGGTCTACTCCCTTGCATCACATACGTTTACGCAGCCCAGTCCGCCCCGGCATCCCCTTTGCACGACCCGGTCAGAGAAACAGTGGCGGAACCTTAAGCATAGGGGGAACTATGGCAAGAAAACGAACCAGAAAAAGCCACGGATCAGACAGCTTCAGGGAATCCTTTTTATTAAAGTTCGGGACCAAGCTACTTTTAGGCTTAGTAGTAATGGTTGCCTTTTTGACTCTGGCGCAGTGCACCATAAAAAAGCCCGAGTCGCCGGTTTGGAATACCAAACTCACCGTTCCAGTGGTAAACAGAACCTACGGCATGCCGGAACTGGTCCGCAAGATCGACCAGGAGGGGATAGGTATAGACTCATCCGGGATGGTTACTTATTCCATCACCAAGAACCTTGATACTGTTCAGTTGGAAGAGGACCTGCTGACGACCTCGGATCTGTCTTATACGGTTTCGGAACAAGTCGGCGCCGTCAGTATCGAGCCCCCGAACGTCGATCCGGTCTCGGTTGACCTATCTTCTATCAGCGGTCTGGCAAGCTCGTTACCCGGTGATAGTGCCATTGTCCCGGAGTCGAGATTCGACCTTTACAATGACATGCCCAGCATTACCACTTTCTCTCAAGCCACTATATCCAATGGGCAAGTGGACATTATAGTCAGCAATAGCTTGGACATCAGCATTGACACAGTGGTTGTTGAGATATATGATGTCGACCTTGGCTACACTGTAGCAACCGATACTTTTCCGCAGGCTATCACGAGCGGTGCTGTCGCTTCACTCCCAATCTCACTGAACGGAAGAACAATTTCAAACAATCTTCGCCTCAACGAACACTGCTATACACCGGGCGGTACTGTTGACTCGGCCTCAACCCGCTTTATAATTACAGACCTAACCTTCCCCGACAGTCTGGAAGTTTCCTCGGCAGTGGCGGAGATACCGGCGTTGACGCGGGAGTTTTCTCAGCAGGTGGCACTGGGTGAAAGTGATCGCATTGACACGGCCAGCTTATCAAGCGGGAGTTTGAACCTAACTATTTCCAACGAAACCAATCTGAACGCCAACTTGACTGTTACTGTCCCAGATATTGTTTCACCCGGCGGTCAGCCGTTGACTATCTATCAGCCTGTTCTGGCCAGACAGAATACAGATGTGGTGACCGATGTCAGCGGTTACCGTTTGATTCCCACTGAAGCCACGGTTCCACAGGAGATCTATGTCAATGTCACCGCTTCAGTCCCAGGGACGGCGCCGCTGCAAGTGCAAGTCAGCCAGTCGGACAGCTTCTTTGTTCAAGCTGAGTTACGCTCATTGACTTTCAATTCCGTAACCGGTGTTTTTGATACCATCACAGCCAGTCTTGATTCTATCGCCAGAGACATCGACATCCCCACCGGCTTCGATTCTCTGGAACTGGTGTCAGCCGTTCTCACGCTTGAGATTGAAAACGGTGTTGACCTGCCCGGCCACCTGGACCTTCAGGTGAACGGCGACAACGGCAAGAGCCTGAATCTCTCTGGAGATATTGCCGCTGGCGGGAGAGAGAGCACTGCTCTGAGTACCATCAGTGACAGTACGGTGGCGGATTTCCTCTCACCAATTCCTTCGCAAGTTAACGTCTCAGGTTCAGTTGTGTTTGGGGATGGCGCCTACCAGGGATCGATCTACAGCGATGATTTCGTTTTTGCCCGCATCAAGATTTTTGCCCCTCTGGAAATAATAATCAACGAGTCACATATTGAGACCGACATCGAGAGCGAAACAATTGATCAGGAAGATATAGACGTTATTACCGACCACTTTATCGAAGGTCGGTTCATATATAATATCATCAACCATCTGCCGCTCGGCGCCTACATCAACATCTTTTTCAGCGGCGACTCGGCTACTCTCTTTGCCGATCCTATAAAGACCTTTGATTCTCTTTTCGTTACCGCCGCCCCGGTATCGGCCACCGGTATCGTCACCGACACTGCATCAACCGGCTATCAAGAGATCTATTTAGACAGCGCCGACGTACGCCGCATCCTTGAGAATGATACCCTCTATATCGGACAGGGAATATTCCTCAATGGTTCCAACGGCCAGGTGGTCAAGCTAACAGAGGATGATTACCTAACCGTGATCGGCCGCATTGAAGTTGATTACCGCTTTGATGGGGAATTCTAAAGGAGACAGCCATGAAGTATACACCTAATAAAAAGACTATACGACTGATTCAGGCAGCCATTGTTTTTGTGGCAGCGTTTTTCTTGTTTCTTGTCTCCAGCACAGCAGCCGACGGCCTTTCCTCCGCTCGAAGCGTTGCCATGGGGGAAGCCTTCACCAGTCTTGCGACAGGTATTGATGCTGCACGGTATAACCCGGCCAACCTTGGTCTTTCCGGGTATCGGCAAACCGGAATAGAACTGGTTGGAGCCGGTGCCAATATTACCAACAACTCATTTACACTTGGTGATTACAACCGGTATACCGGTGCCATCTTAACTGATGCAGACAAGCTTAACATCCTTCATAAGGTACCTGATGAAGGTCTCAATCTGGCCGCTGAGGTTGAAGCCTCGGCGCTGTCGCTTTCGAGTGGCCCCTTTGTCTTTACTGCCTCAGGAGTCGGGTTGGTTGATGTCAATCTGAGCAAGGATATTATCGATCTGATTCTCAACGGCAACTCCTTCGCAGATACTGTCTCAATCACTGGCTCCCATTCCGAAGCCGTGGGATATGTCTCGGTCGGTCTCTCATACGGAAGAGCCATATACACAGCCGGCACCCGCCAACTGGCAGTCGGTGCCACGTTCAATTACCTCCGTGGCCTGGGTGTTGAGAGAATAATTGAGCTGGAAGGGATGGCAGCTACCTATGAAACCGGATTCGCCGGCGACGGGCATCTCATCGCCCAGACCGCTACCGGCGGTTCGGGCTATGCTCTTGACATTGGCGCTGCTCTCCGGCTGAACGACGATTATACGGTTGGGGTGCGCATTAAGAACTTCCTGAGTGCCCTCTCGTGGAACAAAAACACCGAAGAGCACGGCTATATCTTCAGTTTCGACACCATGACGGTGGATAATATGGAAGATGACTATGTAGTGTCGGATGACTACAGCAAGGATATACCCGGCTTTTCCACCAACCTCCCGTCGGTAATGAATGTGGGTGTGGCCAACACCTCCGGTTCGTTGTTGTGGGCCGTGGATTGGGAGCAAGGCTTCCGCCGGGCTGCCGGCAGTTCCTCGAAGCCACGTTTGTCGGCTGGGCTGGAATGGTGGCCGATTTCTCTGGCGCCGCTGCGGGCTGGCTTTTCTACCGGCGGCAACAAAGCCACTGCTTTGTCTCTTGGTTCCGGAATCAACCTGACACCATTCTACCTCGATTTTGCGGTTGTGACCGGCGTCACCCTTTCTCCCTATTCCACCAAGGGGGTAAACTTAGCTCTCTCAACAGGACTTCACTTCTAAACGGGGTCGGTAAGATGAATAAGAGTAACACATTCCTAGTAGAACGGCTCAGACTTATCCTCTGGGGCTTGCTTATAGCGTTTATTCTTACTGCTACTGTGCATGCAGTTCCCCCTCATCCGGATTTGCTGAAACGCGCTACTGACGGTAAGGCGAATCTGCCATATTTTGTCACCCATCTTGATGAGATGCACGCCAAAGGAATTTGCACCGGGAATAACATATACGAACTTAAAGATGCCGCCAGCCAAGCCTTAGGGGAAAAATCGCCCGGCATCATCGGCCAGTTCAAAACCTTAGCTATTCTTGTCGAATTCACTGACCATCCCAGTTTTGTCCCGGCTGTCTTCTTTGACTCTCTCATCTTCGACTCCGTGGGTAAGACCGTGTCCAACTATTATGACGAAATCTCCTATGGCCAACTTGACATGGTAACGATCAATTTGCCTTCAACGCTGGACTGGCGCACCGCTCCCCAGACGTACGCTTATTATGTCGACGGCCAGAACGGGACGGGCGCTTATCCCCAAAACACTCAGAAGCTGGTAGAGGACCTGGTTGACCAGATTGATTCATTAGTGGATTTCTCGGACTACGATAACGACAACAATGGTTATGTTGACATAGTGCTCGTCATTCACAGCGGCACCGGAGCTGAATTCAGCGGCAGTAATAATGACATCTGGTCGCATAAGTGGAGTATTGTACCACGGTATAAAGACGGGGTCTATATCTCCAATTACACAATGCAGCCGGAGTTCTGGTCAACGTCCGGAGACATGACGATTGGGGTCTACTGCCACGAATTCGGGCATGTTCTGGGTCTGCCCGACCTGTACGATACTGATTACTCCTCAAGCGGCATCGGTAAATGGGGGATCATGTCCTACGGAAGCTGGTTGGGTCCGACCGGCATGGGGGAGTCCCCGGCTTATCCCTGCGCCTGGAGCCGAATTCAAATGGGCTTTACAACGTCGGTAAATATCACGGCCAACACCAATTTACAGGCTATCCAGAGTGTTGAAACGGGCGGTACTGTCTACCGCCTGTGGACCTCAGGAGCTGTTGGGGACGAGTACTTTCTTGTCGAAAACCGACAAAAGACCGGCTATGACAGCTATCTGCCCGGCTCAGGACTGCTCATCTGGCATATAGACGACGGCAAATCGAACAACACTCAGGAATGGTGGCCGGGGCAACCGGGCTCCAATCATTATCTGGTCGCTCTGGAACAGGCCGATGGACTTTTCGAACTGGAGCATAAATATGACTACGGCGACGGGGTTGATCCTTTTCCTGGGACACTTGGCAACATTACCTTCGATGCTACAACCATGCCCAATTCGAACTCATATACCGGCGGAACCTCGTTTGTCAAAATCGACAATATATCTTCATCTGCGGAAACCATGTATGCCGACCTGATTGTCGGGTTTTCTGCCGCTACAGGTGACGGTTCCGATGAAGGGCTTGTGCCTGCCACGATAGAATTGTCCCAAAACTTCCCCAACCCATTTAATCCTGTCACTACGATCGACTTTTCTACCACGGTTGGGACAAAGGTAAAATTGGAAATCTATAATCTTCTCGGCCAAACAATAAGAACGTTGGTGAATGAATACGTCAACCCGGGGATTTCAACTACGATTTGGGATGGACATAACGACGGCGGACATGAAGTGGCTTCCGGAGTGTACTTGTACAGATTAACTGCAGGGAGCGCTGAGCAGGTCAAAAAAATGGTTCTGGTTCGGTGAGCCTATCACTACAATCGGAACACGGGTAACTTTCCCCCTGGTTAGCCCAAACAAACCCCCGGTAAGTAAAGCCGGGGGGTTGTTCTAGTGGGTCGCTATTCTGGGTAGTTTGACTCAGGATTGCCAGTACCCACATGATTCCGCTGGCGCTGCGACTTCTTATATCGCGTATGGCAACTCTTACACCGCTTGGGGTCTTCCGTGTATCCCCGCTCAGCGAAGTATTGTTGAGCAGCGCAGGTGAAGACAAACTCCTGCCCGCAGTCACAGCAAATTAAAATCTTCGGTTCAAAACCGTTTTCCATACCACCCCCTCTCGTTCGCTTCATACCTCGTCCGTGAGACTTGAAACAAACTAAGAAGTTATATTGCTTTCAACTTGAGGGAATCGAAAATATGCAATCCTGTCAACTAAAAAACTCCTTTGAGCAATTATAATTTCAGTAGGGATTACAAGGGGGAGGGCTTCCGCCTCGAAACAGGTACGTTACCAGAGAAGTCAGGTCAGAGATGTTTACTTGATTGTCACAGTCAAAATCTCCCGCTTCCGGGACCGGTATCGGCAGCGGCCCGCCGCCGAACAGATAGGCTACCATGTATGTAACGTCAGCTATGTCAATCCCTCCGGAGTAATTCGCATCTCCGTGTTGAAGTATCACTTTAGCCACCACGGTCTGGGAATCAGAAACCGTGGTATCTCCTCGCGAGCGAACTTTGAAGTATAGGTTGGATACCGTTTCCAAAGGCGTCCCCTGGGGTGGATGGACTGGAATGGAAAAAATCGTATCCCCCCCCGCCGCTATTGCCTTGTCAAATGTATCCGGCGTAATCCAATCGAGATCATCCCAGGTGGTTATGTCGAAAACATCATTCAATGGAGAAGTATTAACGACTTGATATTCGAACTCTCTCGCCCCGCCGGAATATACTGCTGAATCGGCTGTTAGAACAGTAGATGCGACTGAATATGGTTTATGAACTTCTGCCGAATAGCTGAAATAGGCGCCATCGGAAAACTCGCTCACATTTACTCCCACCAGAGCTACCCCGTAGTATGATTCGAACTCAGGCACGTCAACAGTGGCGTAGTAAGTCAATGAGTCTAAATCCAGTTTCTCAAATTCATGGACGCTGTTTGTGGTCGACTTAATCAGATAAGCCGCCCACTCCCGGGAATCATCACCGTTAAATGTTATCCTCAATGTACCGGTGATACCGGCCGGGAAGAACTGCACATAGCAACTTCCATAGCCCGCTGGGTTGCAGGGAGAGGTCAGGAGGTTTACGGGGTAGGTGGAATGAACACGACCAATTGCCACTAATGGGTAATAGAAAGCCTCCTCATGGTGCAGATCGTCATTACGGAGACTGGTACAGAAGTTCCAAGTGGCAAAGTCAGCAAAGGCGGAGTCCTGTGTCCAGCCGTACCTGGCCAGTAACGTATCGGACAGGGTGTTGAATACATCATCGTAGCGGGCGCCTTCCCAGATGGCAACGAGCAAAGAAGTGTCAAACTTCTGAGCCAGATAAAGCCCCCAGATAAAACATGAATACCTGTGAAGAGAATTCTCCATCAAAGATTTTTCCGGGTAATCATAGAACGAACCCAGGTACTGGTAGTTATCATTCGTATGGTCAAAGACAATGTCCTCCACACAAACAGCATCAAGCTCCATGAACCACAACCCCTCGTCGATGTCGTACGCGAACTGGACACAGTGGTGAAATTCGTGGGCCACGGTGACCTTGGCGGCACCATACTGGTCCCCCTCGGGGTCGTCATTAGGCGGAAAACCAAGGAAGTTGTTGTTCAGAACCAGGTAGCAATAATAGTCGTTCCATGGCTCAGGCCCGGGCCCTTCCGGCATCGCATAGCCATAGTAACCCATCTCCTCAAAATACACATCGAATTTGTCATCCCCTCCGAGGCCGCCGTCTGAAGGCGGTAAAAGATAACCCAGCGTCACATGCACATTGAGCGTTGTGTCGCAGTAAGCGGCGCACTTTTCCACGAAGTCAGGCACGCCGCTGGAGTCATCATCGTCAGTCGGCACCTGGTTCTCGCCGGTAGTGTCATAGTGCAGCTTAAAGAAACCGCCGGGGGAATCATACGTGTAGGCGGTCGGCCAGCGGGTGAACGCATCGCGGAAAGCTTGCTGCGTTTCTTCTGAGAGCTGATCCCAGTGGACCCTTATTTCTTTGAGAGCCATAGTGGCGCTTCGCGAAGCGGTCTTCCCAGTGGCCAGATCAAAGAGTTGATACTTTTGAGGAAGCTCACGAGGATTCTTAATGGCTTCAATTATAAGGAGAGCCTTTTCATCGAGTGTTAGCTTTCCCTCCTGGAAATCTTTCTCGATTGCCAGAATCGGGTCCTTGGCAGTCAAAGCAACGTTACCATTTGCCGTGCCGGCAGTTTGTAAAACAAAACAGATACTAAAAACCAAAGCGAATATAGTTCTTCTTGACATCTTGGTTGCCTGTGTCACACGTTTTTTTTAAATATCGGCACCTTCAAGCCTCATCCCATAGTTCAAATCCTGCCGATTTGAAATCCAGTTGCCAGCAAACGCCGTTTTTTCGGTTGCTTCGCTATCTTGTCTCACTCTGTTTCCTCAGATACGCAAACAAGGTCGGTACATCGATAAATGGTATAAACCTCTATCTAACTATAATTTATTGAATTTCAAGGAGTTGTCAAGAGGAAACTGCCTTAATGAGCCATGAAATACTGGTTTGTTCCTATAGAAATCTGCCACCCATACTTCTCAGAGTAAGCAGCGTCAATCCGAAGCAGCCTGTTCTTTGAAGAGCGCTCCAAGGCAATTCGAAGCCCGACACCGGCGCTCCCATAGAAGTCTCTTAATTTCAGCGGCTCGTCCGACCTCCAGGACCTGGCCACGTCGGTAAAAACAACCCCTCCCAAGTGGAGAGAAAGAATCTCGATGTTAGGGTAAAATCTTCCTTCTAAGTTGAACACCCCCTTCCTATCGCCTGTTCTGAAGACCTTGTTGAAGCCTCTAACATCGCCCTGGCCACTAACTACCACTGCTTCAGCACCATTCTCTCGCCAGTCTGACTCATAGGTACCCCGAGCGGCAATCGTTAGAAAATGGAAGGGGCTGTAGTAGTAGTTTCCCATCAGCTTGGTTACCCTCCTGATGTCCTTGTTTCCCTTGAACCAAAGCAGCCTGTTATATGTAAAGAGCGCCAAGCTCGGACCATATCGGTGCCCAAGGAAGAGATTCGTCTCAAAAAGATCAAACAGATTATTGTGAAAGTCGTTTGTATAGGCCCTGGCCAAACTGATCTCAACAGACTGTCCCAGCACAAAATCTTCAATGTAACCAAAGCCATCAATCTGCTTCAGCTTGATAAAATCGAAATTTGACAAGTTAACACCCACTCCTACTTGATGATACAGGGAATCAGATGGGAAGCTCTCCTCGGCCATCATACGCTCATGCTCAGTTCTCCCCTTGTTATCTTTGTTGAAAGATCGCTCATAACGGTAAATATACTGGGGACTTATTTGGGCCTTGCGTTTGTAGGAACCTACACGAGATGCACCTTTTATTTTGAACAGATCACCTTCGTAGTTTGACAGGCCAATTAAACTGCTGTCGCTATGAATCTCCCTCTGACCGCTGGTAGTTGTCATCGTGATGTTAAAAGAGTAAGTCTGTGACAGACTGTAAAAGGGGCGACCGAAACTGATCTGTCGAAACTTGCCGATGGGGTCATCTCTGTACCCGATCGCCATGGCATAAGGTTTGCCGAAAAACCTTTTATCCATGAAGCTGGAAACGATGTAACTGTCATCTGTTGGTTGCACGAAATACTCCAACGACAGGAATTGGTTGTTGCCGAACAGGTTTCTCTCAGTAACACCAAGCTTGTATCGGGTTTCGTTGCCGTCGCGGCTGATATTGAAGCCGCCAGAAAGACTCCACTCATCAATCGTTACTATTCTCACCAGAAGGTGACCGTTGGCAAGCTTCTCCGTCTCAATCCAGGCGTCGTAGAGCTGTAGCCGTTGGCGCAGGTTGCGCGCCGTCTCTTCGGCCAGCTCCGGGGAATACGGTTTGCCAACCTCAAGGAGCACTTCCCTTTCAATTACCTGGCGGCGAGTTTTGTAATGCAGCTTATTTGCCGTCTTGAAAATGAAATAGTCATACTGTTTGGCATCGGTGTCAAAAATATTTCGATTGTCGATCACTATGCTATCGACCACCGTCCCGTCGAGAGTCAACTCTTGATGGGGCTCGGTCGGCGACAATGGCCCATCTTTGAGGATTTGGGTGTTTGCCCAATCGGCAACAAAGGGAAAGATCAAAAGGGAAAGGAGTATTTTGTAGATCACACGCAAAGAAGTTTCCATCATTTCCGTCAATAAACATCAAAATGCTTACTGGTCAACATAACAGACCTCGCTGTAACTCTTGAGCGGGGCTCTTAAGAGAGTAATCGCCAGAACCGATAATAAAATGACAACAATCATATAGGCAAAACGTTACTGATGGTCAAAAAACGAATTGGCGAGCTACTGTTAGATAAGGGCTTCATCTCGCCCCAACAGCTTGAAGAAGCGCTTAAGGAACAGACCTTATCAGGCAAAAGGCTGGGGGAAATCCTCGTTGAAAAAGATTATGTCAGCGAGGAACAAATGATCGATACGATTTCAGAACGGCTGGGCATACCGCGGGTAGTGTTGCCCTCAATGGTTATTGATCCCCAGATCGTCCAGCGTGTCTCCGTCGAACTGGCCAGGCGGTATGCCCTTATACCGATTTTTGAAATTGGCAATACTCTAACCCTGGCTATGGCGGACCCTCTGAATATCATCGCCATAGACGAAATCAAGTATCGTACGGGCCGCAACATTAAGCGGGCGGTGGCCACCTTACGGGAAATCATAGACGCCATCGACCAGTACTACTCAGTTGCCGATTACATCATTGGTGGCCAGATCGATGTGGAGACGACCCTGCTGTCCGATGTCTCGCCGGTTGAGGCGGGTGAATCTGAAAGTCCGGTTGTCAAGCTGGTCAACCTGATAATTACCAAGGCAGTGAAAGATAAAGCCTCCGATATTCATGTGGAGCCGGAGGAAACCCGCCTGCGGATTCGCTACCGGGTAGACGGTACTATGAGAGAAGAGGCGGCCCCCCCGAAATCAATGCAGAACGAGCTCATTTCACGTATCAAGATCGCAGCCAACCTTGATGTGTCAGAAAAGCGGTTGCCGCAGGACGGTCGGTTCATGATGGCCGTTGACGATAACAATATTGATCTGCGCGTATCCACCCTGCCTACTATTCACGGAGAAAAGATTGTTATCCGCATCCTCGACCGACGGAATCTGTTGCTAACCTGCAAACAGCTCGGCTTCAGCGAGAAGATTGAGATGGCGTGGGGGGACATCATCCACAAGCCGGAAGGCCTGATTTTGATCTCTGGGCCGACCTCAAGCGGTAAAACATCAACCCTGTACGCTACTCTTCATGCTATTAACTCAATCGAAAAGAATATCGTCACCGTAGAAGACCCGGTCGAGTATTCTTTGCCTTTGGTTATTCAAATACAAATTAACGAAAGAGCGGGCCTTACTTTTCCTATTACCTTGCGGTCAATCCTGAGGCAAAATCCGGATATAGTTATGATCGGT
>Ga0315543_1001795_pt1 | contig 22238 bp, 14 predicted proteins | sample SalMarSW160210MG_2_FD_203098 | JGI IMG/M metagenome (GOLD analysis project Ga0315543, IMG submission 203098) | Salt marsh sediment microbial communities from the Plum Island Ecosystem LTER, Massachusetts, United States - Salt Marsh Sediment SW1601-210 ...
AACCGGTCCCTATTCCGCGGACAGCTACCCGTCCCGGAATCGACGTCGGCATAGACCGACAGGAACTGCCAGGCAAGTGCCAACCACCATCGGTGCTTCGACTAGATTCTTGGATTCGGTAGAAGAGAGCGGGTTAAATACTCAAGTGCGAGATCCGGGTCAAGGGCATTTGAAGAAAAATCCCCGGCCCCCGGATTTCGTAACCCTGCTCGGTTAGGAGGAGTCGGGCACCCCGCCGTCATGGGGGCTGACGACCGAGAAATCGTAGAATCACGGAGTAGAGCGGCCAACCGGACAGTATTGCAAGGGTGGAGGAAATCGTCCGTTGCGTGGTTCGCAAGGATCCATGCGAAAGGAGCGGAATCTTGTAGATTCGTACTACGGATGGCTTGCTGGATCATCGGAGGCCGGGACGGGCCGACAACTGGACCAGACACCGAAAAAGAGAAGCGAGGCAGACCCTTCGACCTCCGTCGAGGCACGCCGGCGTCTGCTCGCCTCGGGCCGCCGGCCGGGACTGCGTCTACTCGACGAGGCCTTCAAGACCCCCCTCCGGTCCGCCGCGCATTTCGCCGGGCATGCCGTGGTAGCCTTGAGATTTGGCCGGATTCTTCTGGTCGTCACAGGCTTGGCGATCCTCGACGTCGCTGCGGACTTGAAGGTTGCCGTCCGGGTCCAACAGGAGCATCTCGCCCGGCCACATCAAGCGATTCTTGCCGGGCAGCCTCTGGCCGCCGCGCAAGTCGAGCACGAGCATTTCGGTCATGTAATCGACCGTTGGGAGTTTTATTTTGGGTTGTTTCTTGGATTTTTTTCTCTCCCTTCCTCCTAAAAGTTCTCCTTCACCCAGCTCCCCTGCCCTCGGATGGCCCCCTTCGAATTGCTGTGTCGATTCCTCTCGAACAGGAAGCTTCTGATCGAGGAAATTGGCGAGCCAACCTCGCCAGATCTTGAACTCGTCGTGGATTTCTTCGCCCTTCTGGCGGTTCCAATGGATGGCCATGATCATGCCCGACGGATCGCCGTCGATTCCTCTGGCCGGCGCAACCGAGACGGTCAACAGGCGGTCGTCGCGCGGCACGACGATCACGTCGCTCGGGTCGCTCCATTGGGTGACAATATAGGGTCGCCACTGCTCCTTGTCTTTGCTGCGCTCGCGGAGTTCCTTGACCAAATAGCGTTCGTCCAGCTTGTAGTTTGGGTTCTTCACCAAGAGCCTGGCCCGATAACGATAGCGTTTTCCCGGCTCGACGTTGAAGTCGATGAAGCGAAACAGCCTAAGAGGTGCCAAGTCTTGTTGGCCGCTGTGGCGGAGGCCTCCGTGCATGGGGCCCCCGCCGACCTCACCAACACCCGACCCATGCCCGTGCATGCCACTGCCGTACGTTTCGCCCATGTTCGTGTCACCCATACCCGTTCGGCCCCCCCAGCCACCAACCGGGTCCGGTTCGTCGGGCACATCGCCGGCCGGTTTCTCAGTTTCCCCGGTGGTTCTTGTCGTTTGCCTGAGATCTTCGAAAGGGATTCTTGGATGGTAGACCACGCTCGTGTCCCAAGGTTCGTCGGAACGAGCAGGCAGGGGAAACGCGAGTGCTCTATCGAGGAGCCGGTTCTCGGCCAGATCACCGCCGCGCCGAAAACGTTGGAATTCCTGTTTCAAAGTCGTCTCATAGGGTTTTTTCCATCTCTTTTCGTCGATTGGTTCGTTTTCATCGGTCACTTCCACGCGCTGGACTCGGTAGTACACAAAGACGGGCCGGTAGTCGTCCGGCGAGGAAAACACGACGTTCTTGAAGCACTTGCGAAAAGACTCCTGGTATTTCTTGTAGTCGACAATTCCCGTGAGCACGACCCAACGTTGTCCCAGCGCTTCTGGTGCTGCTGCGGCTACTCCTCCTCCCTCCCTCCCGATCGCCGCTGGGCCCGTGCCGGTGCGGGAGTCCCCAAATCGCCCCACGCCACCGGTGCCGCGGAGCTCTTCGACCGCGTAGAGGACCGGTTGGTCGCGGAGTCTCTTAGGATCGTCAATCGGGGGATCCAAAATGGTCGGCCACTCGTACAGGGGCGTTTTCGGGGCGCTGATCGTCTCGATTTCCTTCCTCGGGTCGATGGGGTTTACGCCGGGCACGTCGGTGCGAGATTGCTGGATGTGCAGTTCGGCTGCATCCGCCGCCTTCATCAGATCGTCAGGGGTCTTATCGTATCTCTTCGTCGTGGTGGCGAGATAGATGAGCAGTGCAAAACAGAGAACAACGGCGGCAAAACCGATCTTCTCACCGTGCTCGACGAAGAAGCCCAAAATCAACGTCTTGTCAAACTTCAGCTTCGCTTTCATGACTATCCTCCTGGGACAACCACTTTTACAGTGCTGTCTGCACGATACGGGGACTAGGGCCCCGCAGGTGCAGGTTCCCGCTGCGTGGTCGTGGCCGGGTCGGCCTCGACGTCTTGTGTGGTCTCTGCAGGCTTGCTCGGCTGCGGCTCGTTGGTCAAGGATGGCTGCGGCAGGCTGGTTGTGGCAGCGTCGCCGGTCCGCTCGACTGCCGGTTGGCCTGCTTCGGTGGGCGGCGGATTATAAATGTAAATGATCCCGCGGATTTCGAGGATGACTTTGTACGGGTCATCTTCTTCGTTGCTGGACCCAAGTGGGCTCGGTCTACCGCCGAATTCCCCTCCACCGAACTCGCCTTCACCGCCCATTCCCGTTCCACCCTCTAGGCCCTCGGCCATCGCGTGGCCACCCGTTCCGAAGCCGCCGGATCCGTGCATGCCGCCGTGCATGCCGCCGTGCATGCCGCCGTGCCTGGGTCCGCTCATCTTGGTTTCACCGGGGTTGATCCGCAGCCGCACGACTTCGACGGGCATGGTTGAGTTGGCACATTGGACGAGCAGTTCGGGGATTCTGTGCTGGTCGATCATGAGTTCCATGCGGACGGGCATCATCTTGAATTCCGTATAGGGCGCCGTCTCCCCGGTGGTCAGGGGAACCATGTCCTGTTTGACATAGCGGCAGTCGAGAAGCGCATCGTCCGACTCTCCGCGATCCATACCGCGCATTGTGGGCGCGCCTTCGAACCCTGCACCACCGAATGGGACTCCGCTGCCCATTGCCCCTGGGTCACCTGCGGTTCCCGTTCCACTCGTAGCCACAAGGCTGGGACCTTGGCTGGAGGCAATGTTTTTGGCGGCCGTTTTGCCGATTTCCAAGGCGATGATTCTCTTGACCGCCGCGCCCGAATGGGTGGTTGCCTCCCCGTTGGTCTTCTTGATGATGGTCAGCAGTGCTCTATAGACCCAGTAATCCTCTTGGGCCAGCCGCACTCGATGGTCGCTGGGGACGGTGAACCAGTTGAATTCCCGGCCAATACGCTGCCGATCATCGTCATCCCAGTTAACGATGCCCACCGTCTTGCGGTTGGTGCGGTGGCTGCTTCCCATAACGTCGTTTCGGCCCCCGGGCACGGCCGGACCTCCGCCGCCGGGTTCGTTCTCGTCAGCTCCCTCCTCCGGATCGACGAGCACCTCGTGTCGATAATCGACGATTTCAAAGAGTTCCGGCAAGGCCTTCTCAATCTCATTCCAATAGATTCCGCGATAATTGTAGGGGATTTCTTGCCCGAGTTCCAAGCGCCTGATCATGTCCAGGAACTCTTTGCCTAGAATCACCGGCCACGGATTCGCCTCTTTCTGTTGCCGGTAGAGTATCCGCCACGCTTCGTTGACTTTTTGTTCCTGTTGCCGTTTCTTGCTTTTCAAATTCTTGATCCGATCGGCGTTGGGATGATCGACTTCGAAGGCAATCTCTTTCGTTGCCGTCAAATCGTTGTCGAGTTTCTCCGCTCGCTCGGTGTACTCACTTCTCAGGCTGGCAACAGCGATTCCGTAAATCAAGAGCCCTAGGAACAGAATCAACCCAATGAGCACCCAAAAATGGTGTTTCTTCAGTACGTCCAGGACGATCTTTACCTTATCCATCGTTTGGCTCCTCCAGGGCGGTTGACCGCGCCGGGGACATCTCGCTACACGAACACCGGGTCCTACTCGTCTATCTTAGAACGTGTTCTGAAAATGGCTGTAGTCCATCCACGGGTGCCATGGGCGGCTCGTCCGCCCTTGTATTTGAGCCTATTTGGTGGCCAGCACTGGCTGACAAGCAGCCAGTGGCACCCTTTTCAAAACACGTTCTTAGCCAGCGGATCAGCCTGTTCTTATCGGTTTTCCTCTTTGATTTCAAGCCGAACCGTTGGCGGTTTGGGCTGCCAACAGAACTGCACCACGAAATTGACGCGTCGTGCGATGATTTTCTTCACTTCCTTGCCGGCGCTTATCGGACTGCCCGTCATCGCCTCGCCGGGGATGCCCGGGTCTTCCGGCGCGAATGCGTTCGGGTCACCGGTCTCGGTTGCGTCGCTCTGGTCGGCGTCCGGATCGTCGATTTTCTCCTCGACGGTCTTTCCGTGGTAGGTCAGCACCGGATAGCCGATGCCCAGTTCCTTCATGGACACGAGGTCCTGTTCTGCCTCTTTCGATTCGTTGCCGACGAGCGTTTTTTTCTCAATCGAGGGCAACGAGATCGCGCTTCCCTCGAGACCTCGAATCAGTGTCTCGAGAACGTATTGGCCGCCGGCGATACCCGGTTCGGTGGCCAGCGGGTTGTGGTAGTGATAGCCCGTCAATTGGACAACCCAGCCGGGACCCGTAGGCCCCAGATCGCTGGCCGCGCCGTCCGTGCCCGCGCTGGTCGGCGCGACGTTGGGCGCTACCGCGCCGCCGGTGGACGGGCCGGTAGCCGGCGCCTTCCTGTTCAGCGGGGGCTTGTCCTTGACGCCTTCAAACCACGCGGTCAGATCCGCCACCTGCTGACACTCCAGCGATTGGATGTGCAGTTCCTTTCGCTTATGGATGTCCTTGGGACGCCGCTCGGGCGAATCGGGACGGGGCAGACTCTCGCTCACGGCCCGGAGCAGTTCGAGCCAGAGAACGCGGTTGTCCACGTTGCCGACGAGGTGCTGGCCGATATTGAAAACATTGTCGAATTCAGCTTTGACATCTCGTTCCTGTTGCTTCAAATCGTCAGAACGACGGATCATGGCCGACGTCCGGTTCTCGGCCTTCTCAAACCGCCCCTTGGCGACCGTGCCCAGTGCCCACGACGAACTCGCGTAACCGATGGCGCAGCCCAAAAGAAGCAGCGCGGCGCCGGCCAGCGCCCAGGGCTTCTTGCTGCGGATGAAGCGGTCTTTGAGGATTTCGGGCGGCAGGAGGTTGGTCTTCAGCGTTCCGCGGCCCGCCTCCAGCGCCTGAACCGCCAGACCGTAGGCGACACCGAAGGAAAGCACGTTTTCCTTGAAGGCCGGGGCGCCGACGACCTCCGGGCCGGTCAATCGTTCGAACGACTCGAGGCGGACCACTTTGATGCCGAGACTCTGCGACAGATAACGTCGCAGCCCGGGCATTTTCATGGCGTTACCCAACACCACCGTTTTTTCGATTTTCGCGTTTCGGTCGATGCTCGTGAAATAGCCGATCGATCGCTGGATCTCCGTCAACAGATCGTTGAACACCGGCCGCATCGCCTGGAACAAGGCCTTGGGATCGCGGGCGGTGGCCACGTTGCACTTGAGGTGTTCGGCCTTGGCAAAGGTCAGTTTCAACTCCTTGGTCAGCGCTTTGGTGAAGTGGTTGCCGCCGAGCGGAATGCTCCGCTGCCAGACGCGATAGCCGTTGGTCACGACCAGATCGGTCGCGTCGGTACCCAACGAGAGAATCACCGTCGAGGGAGGCGGATCGTCGGGATCGTATTGGTCGGCCGGCGGCAACTCCGGCATTTGGTCGAACAGCAGGAAATTGTAGAGTGCCAGCGGCGTCAACTGGACCATGTCGACCTCGATCCCCACGTCGGCCAGCGGTTCCAGCGCGCGATACACCTGGTCGCGTTTCATGGCGAACAGGCCGACCTCGGTTTCCAGCGCGAAACCCTCTTCTTCCGCGCCTCCACCCATCTGCTGATAGTCCCAGATCACGTCGGCCAGGTCGAAGGGAATCTGTTGACGCGCCTCGTAACGGACGATGTCCGGGATCTTCTTCGATTCGACCGGCGGCAGCTTGATGAAACGCGCCAAGCCGTTCTGGCCGGGCACGGAAATCGCTACCCGGTCACCCTGAACCGTGTTGCGAGAAAGAAACTGGGTGAGTGCGTCGTGGATTAACTCGGCCGGTTCCGCGCCAGGTTGGCTGAGGATCCTGGGGTAGGGGATGTAGTCGAACGCTTCGGCGACGATCCGTCCCGGCGCGTCGCCCAGGCGGCATCGAATCGCCTTCAGGGAAGACTGACCGATGTCGATTCCCCAAACGGCACTGCTTCCAGCCATGACGTGATCCTCTCTCTGTTCCTCCGGTGCGGAGCAACTTGGATAAGTCTACTTCAGCGCGGCGAACCAGACCCAGCCCGGTTTCGGCTCGTCAAGATCCACGCCACGCAAGAAAACAACCCAGGCAGGTTGCTGGCCTCTTCCACATATCTATGTTATCGTCATCAGCATGATCCTGTCAACGAAAACCCCCCAGTGTGGCCATGTCGGCGTCCATAGAGGGGTTGAGTCTTCGTGTCGGGCTCGGAGGGAGCAATACGACTCGAACCGACACGCGGAAGCCACCATAATGGGGCATAGCCAAGTCTCTCGAATCCGGCCGTGAGGACAGTCACCTCGCGGTCGACTTGGAAACCGTTTTTCCATGAAGCTCAAAAATATCGTCGTCCTATTGCCCGTCGACAGTCTGGAAGACTTGTCCCTTGACCAGGAGCCGTCCGAGGCCCAGTCGTTTCTGTCGGCCTGGACGGTACCGTTTCACCCGGCGATCATGGTCACCGCCGGCAAGACCGCCGAGTGGCAGCACGTGGACCAGTTCGTCCAGAGCGGAGCAATCGCCGACGCGCTGGTGCTCCTGCCCGAGTGCAGCCAGCGGGCGTTACCGGAAGGATGGATCGACCGGGCCCGAGCGTCGGGCGCCTTGGTCCTGCAAGATCTGGCGGACCGCGACGCGGCCGTGGCGGAGGTTCTCGCGGAGCTCGACCCGTTGCCGGGATGCTTGCCCTTCGACGAGCTCAACGCCGATCTGGTGGCCGATCTGTATGCACTCGGCTTCAGCCAGCTTCAGGTGGAGTTGCTCACGCGACAGCAGCGTTACCTGGGCAGTCTCGACAAGGCGGACTTCGAGCGGTGGACGCTTCGGGCCGCCGAGGCGGTGATGCGGGGTGACGGACAATCCGCCGGCGAGGAAATCCAGAGTGCTTTCGACACGCTGACCGAAGCTCGCGAGTATTTCTATTCGGTCCAGTCGCATCTGCTCGACCTGACCTTGGTCGCACCGAGCACGACCGGCCGGGTGCTGGTGGACGAATTGGCAAACGAGACGCCCCGTGCCGTGCTCATCTCGGGCCGGACCGTGGCCACGATGGCGGCCGAGGAGCCGGCGGCGCTGGCCGCGCTGAAGACGGCGTTGGCCGAAGAGCGAGTCGACCTGCTTGGTGGCGAATTCACCGAGCCAGCACTGGCCCTGATGACGCCCGAATCGATCCTGGCCGAGATTCGCCGAGGGCTGGCGGCCTACGAGGAGCACCTGGGAGAGCGCCCGACGGTTTTTGCCCGGCGACGTTTCGGACTGACGCCTATTCTGCCGCAGATCCTTGAGCATTGCGGCTTCGCGGCGGCCTGTCATTTCACACTCGACGGCGGTCGCTTTCCCACAAGCGACCAGAGCCGAATCGTTTGGGAGGGAGCCGGCGATGCATCGCTCGAAGCGCTCGCCCGGCTGCCGATCGATGCTTCGCGTGCCGAGAGCTTCCTGCGATTGCCACGGCAGTTGGGCAGCGTGCTGGACCTGGACGATGTGCCGACGGCCGTCTTTGCGTATTGGCCCGGCGGGTCCAGTTGCTGGTATGACGCCCTGCGGCGGACGAACCGCTACAGTCCCGTGCTGGGAAAATTCAGCCGTCTCGACACCTACTTCGAGGAGACCACCGGCGGTGGAGCAGTCGAACGTTATGGCCCCGACGAGTATCGGTCACCCTACCTGGCCGAGGCGGTCCAGACCGAGCAGGCCGATCCCATTTCGCGCTGGGTCCGCTACTACGCCCGAGCGGCAACGGTCGACGTGATCCGTACCCTGCGGTGCATGGCCCAGATGATCGCGAATGCTTCGGCGGCGCCGGTGGAAACCGATTCGCTGCGCCGGGCGGTCGACGAGTTGGCCAACAACGTGTCGAATCCCTCACGGTCGAAGGAGGAACAATTGGATGGGCGTCTTGAGACGCTGCTCCGCGAGGCAACCGAGCAGGTTGCACATGTGTTGCCGCGAAGCACCGACGCCGAGACGTCCGGCCGACTCTGTCTGAATCCGAGCAGTTTTGCCAGGGCCTATGAACCGGGCGGGAAGGATGCCGACCGGGCCAAGGCGGACGTTCCCACGAGCGTCGAGGTGCCGGGGATGGGGTTTGCCTGGCTGGACGCGGAAACGGACCGTCGAAAGACTCAGGCAGAGACACCACAACACAAGCGGGCAGTCGGGCCCGGCCGGCGCCGGCGGCCTGCTCCACCGTTGGCGGAGGAGAACGTCCTGCGAAACGAGTTTTTCGAGGCGACGATCGACCCGGCCACCGGTGGCATCCGGGCGATCGGCGATTATCGGACCCGGGGCAACCGGCTGGCCGGGCAGTTGGCCCTGCGGCTGCCGGAGCTGGCTTCTGGACCGCACGGTTCCGGAGGGTCGGAAGAAGACGAAGCTGTCTATTCGCGGATGGTGGCTCAGCGGATCGACGTGGAAACCGCCGGCCCGTGCGAAGGCCGGATCACGAGCCGCGGTCGCCTGGTGGACCGCGACGGGAACCGGCTGGCCGGTTTTGTTCAAACGATGCGGGCTCGGCGGGGCAGCCGCGTCCTGGAGCTCGACGTCGAGCTCACGGCGGAGCGCCAGCCCGGCCCGAATCCCTGGCAGTCGTACTACGCAGCGCGATTCGCCTGGGACGACTCGGCGGCCGATCTGTATCGAAGCGTGAACTTGATGAGCTGGCCGACCGACGCGGAGCGGTTCGAAGCGCCCCACTTCGTCGAGGTGCGCAGCGGCAAGCGTCGCACGACGATTCTCACCGGTGGGCTGCCCTATCACCGGCGATTTGGCCTGCGAAAAATGGACAGCCTGCTGATCGTCCGCGGTGAGACGGCTTGCCGCTTCCGGCTGGGCATTGGAATCGATTTGGCCCATCCCGTTTCCGCGGCGATCGATTTCCTGGCACCCTGCCCGAGTTGCACCGAGCGTGCCTCTCGACCGCAAAACGATTCGGGATGGCTGTTTCACGTCGATGCGCCGGGCGTGATGGCGACCGACTGGGAGCCGCTTGTCCGTGAGGGCCGACTCGGCGGATTCCGCGCCCGACTTCTGGAAACGGAAGGACACGCCGCGCGGCTGCATCTTCGATCGTTCCGGCCGCCCGCGGTGGCCAGGCAAACGGATTTCCTGGGCAGTGCACTGGACGAATTGGAGATCGACGACGACTGGATCAAGGTCGACCTTGATGCGCACCAGTGGGTCCAAGTGGAAGTCGAGTGGGAAGAAAACAAAGACTGATCACGAGTTCTCGAAATCATAGCGTGGGGCGGAAGCCCCACGAAGCTTAGCATCGCAGGCCGACGATACGGAGAGCGCCAGTATGATCATTACGATCGACGGACCGGCCGGAGCGGGCAAGAGCACCGTGGCCCGGGCGCTGGCCGCGCGATTGGGATTCCAATTCTTGGACACCGGGGCCATGTATCGCGCGGTAGCCCTGGCCGGCCTGGAGCGGGCCGTCGATTGGCAATCCCGGCGCGCCGGGAAGGCGATCGCCGAGCTGGCCAAGACGCTCGACATCGAATTGGTCGACGATCGCGTCTTGCTGGACGGCCGGGACGTCAGCCGCGAGATTCGCGCGCCGGAAGTGACCCGTGCAACACGCTATGCGGCCGACAACCCGGCCGTTCGGGCCCATCTGGTCGCGCGGCAACGAGCCATAGCCGGCCGCCGAGACGTGGTCACCGAGGGGCGCGATCAAGGCACCGTGGCGTTTGCCGGGGCCGACTGCAAGTTTTTCCTGACGGCCAGCGCCGAGCAGCGCGCGCGGCGCCGCCTGGCCGACCTGCAGCGCCAGGGCGAGACCGTTACGCTCGAAGAGGTGCGCCGGTGGCAACGCGAGCGAGACCGGCGCGACGCGGCTCGTCCGGTAGGGCCGTTGGCCAAAGCGGCCGACGCGGTGGAAGTCGCCACCGACGGAATGACCATCGAGCAGGTCGTCGATCGGTTGGTCGAATTGGTGCGGCGACGAATGGGCCCGCCGTCGAATCACATCGTGTGACTGCACGAGTCAACTCGCAGTGACTATAATTGAATTTGGGAAGTGTTGTTTAGCGGTCGGGCTTGCCCGACGATACCGTAGTTGAGAGTGCTGGCTTTCAAACAACAGCGCCGCGCAAGCGCGGCCGCTAAACGGCTCGATTCATAGTAGGGCAAACCGATTGGGTAGAAGCCAATGTTCTCAGGCGTAACCACTATCTGTTTTGCCGGCAGCTACGCGGTGGCTCTCATCTTGGAGCTTTCGCGTCTGGTGTTTCGCAGCGGCGTTCGCGGGGCGTTGATGGTCGGGTTTGCCACCGCGGGGCTGGTGGCGCATTCGGCCTACTTGTACCGCGAGGCAGCGCGCTGGCCGCGTTCACCGCTGTCGAGTGAACGAGATTGGTACCTGTTGGCCGCGTGGCTGCTGGTGGTCGTCTATTTGTATTTGACGATTTACCATCCGAAACAGGCATTTGGCTTGTTCTTGCTTCCGGTGGTGCTGGCGCTGATCGGGGTGGCCAGGTTCCTGGCCGCGTCGGAGCCGTATCCTCAGGAACCGGCCTCACGGGTCTGGGGAATCGTCCACGGCACGTCGATTCTGCTTACGACCGTGGTCGTGCTCTTTGGCTTCGTCACCGGACTGATGTATCTGGAGCAAGCCCGACGACTGAAACAGAAGCGTCCTCCGATCCGCGGCCTGGGGCTTCCCAGCCTCGAATGGTTGCAGCGGGCCAACGGTCGGGCCATGGTCGTGTCGCTCATCTTATTGTCCGTGGGTGTGCTCTCCGGGCTGGTGTTGAGCCGGCTGAGCCACGCTGAGCGCATTGCTTCGGACGATCCGTTCGTGCTGGGTACGCTGGGGATGTTCCTTTGGCTGCTGGTGGCCGTGCTGGTCAACTACTTCTACAGGCCGGCCAGAGCCGGGCGGAAGGTGGCTTACCTGACGCTGGTGAGTTTTGTGTTTCTCGTGGTGGTCCTGGGGGTCGGCCTCTGGTTGGATACCGAGCACGGGGGATGGAGAAAGTCGGACGCACGTTTCTCTCCGACCGAGGACGTGACCGTCATGGCAGTAGAGAGTCAAGATGAAGCTCCGCGTGGTTGGCTGTAGCCATCACAACACGTCGATCGAGATTCGCGAGCGTCTGGCGTTTGACGACCCGCAGGCCCGCGATGCGCTCGACGCGTGGCGCCGGCGCTATCCGGACATTGAGGCCGTGCTTTTGTCGACCTGCAACCGTGTGGAGTTCTATCTGGCCACGGAGCACGGAGAAGTGCCTTGCCGCGATGCGGTGGCGGCGATGCTGGCCAATTTCCACCAACTTTGCCCGGCCGAAACCTGCTCGCACCTGTTCGACCTGGTCGACCGGGAGGCGATCTCGCACCTTTTCCGCGTGGCGTGCAGCCTGGACAGCATGGTCGTCGGCGAGCCGCAGGTTCTTGCCCAGGTCAAAGAGGCGTATGAGACGGCCGTGGGGCAGAAGACCGTCGGACCGTTGTTGCACGGTGCCTTTCAAACCGCGATCAAGGTGGCTCGGCGCGTCGACTCCGAAACGGAAATTCATCGGCGTCGCGTCAGTGTGCCGAGCGTGGCCGTGGCCGACTTCGCCAAGCAGATCTTCGAGCGGTTCGACGACAAGAAGGTCCTGGTTCTTGGGGCCGGCGAGATGGCCGAGGAAACGCTGCGCTATCTTCATGATGAAGGCTCGCGCAAGGTGACCGTGATCAATCGCAACCCGGGGCGGGCCGAAGAGCTTGCCCGGCGGTGGCAGGGCACGGCGCTGGCGTGGGATCAACTGCAGCAAGCCTTGATCGACGCCGATCTGGTGATCAGCACGACCGGGGCCAAGGAGCCGGTGGTCACGCGCGGGCAATTCGAGGAGATTGAACGGGCGCGGGGAGACGGCCCCTTGTTCATTCTCGATCTGGCCGTGCCGCGCGATTTTGATCCGCTCATCGAGCGGCGACCCGACGTGTATCTCTACTGCGTGGACGACCTTCAGGCGGCATGCGATCGCAACCTTCTGGCGCGGAAGAAAGAGCTTCCCGCCGCCGAGCGGATCGTCGAGCAGGAGACGGACGATTATTTCGCCGCCGCGCGGCATCGGGCCACCGGCCCCGTGATCGCGAGCCTGAAAAGGGGCTGGCAAGAGCCCAAAGAGGCGGAGCTTGAGCGGCTGTTCAAGAAGCTGCCCCAGTTGGACCAACAGTCGCGTGAAGAGATCGATCAGGCATTCGACCGATTGCTCAACAAGCTCTTACATCAGCCGATCGAGTCGCTGCGCCGCGAAGCGCGCCACGGCATTCCTTCCGCTCTGATCGATGCCTTGTCGAAGCTGTTTCATTTGAAGGACTAAGAAAGCGGTTTCAAAGCTCACAATTCGGGTCCCGGCGCGCCGGGACGAAAAGCTGCAGAGATACTCGGCTCACCGGCAGGTTCGCCCTCCCGTCTGAAGTCAAAGCCTAGTCGCCGTCTTCGTCCTCGTCCCAATCTTCGTCCTCATCCCAATCGTCTTCCTCCCAGTCGTCGTCATCCTCATCCCATTCCTCGTCTTCATCTTCCTCTTCGTCTTCTACTTCTTCCCATTCGACGTCTTCTTCATCGTCCTCTTCTTCATCGTCCTCTTCTTCATCGTCCTCTTCTTCATCGTCCTCGAATTCTTCATCTTCATCTTCATCTTCATCTTCGTACTCATCCTCGTACTCATCCTCGTACTCATCTTCGTCCGGTTTGTCCTGCTCTTTCGCATCATCGATGTCCGAGAGAGTGTATTCAGGTGCGTCGCACTCTTCGTCAGCCAGGGCGCACGAGGTTGCCTCGCCCGATGATAGGCTCCAATCGAGGAAAGCCGGTATCTCGGAGGTCGCATGAAATCGGGCTGTTTGCTTCACTTCTTTCTCCTCTTTTTGCTTTGGAGCGTCTTGAGAGCGAAGAACCATCGACGGCACGATTGACCGTTCTACACTATCCAACGGTATGGAAACCTCTTTTCATGCAATATCATTCAGAAGCCGACAAGACCGGATGGTCTTCCTACTCGGATGGTCGACCGGCCATATCGGCGGCCGGATCTTCGCTGGACGTTTCCGTTTCTTCTATCGGTTGTTGTAGCGTTTCGTCAGGCTGGAGCCAATGCCGACGGGGCAATTCATCCAGACTTCGAAGGCCAAAGACCTGCAAGAAACGCCTGGTGGTGCCGTACAGGAAAGGCCGTCCCAATTCCTCCGACCGGCCCACGATCTTGACCAGATCGCGCTCCATCAACTGCCGGAGAATCTCGCCGCACTGGACCCCGCGAATCGCTTCAATGGCCACCCGGAGCACCGGCTGCCGATAAGCCACCACGGCCAGGGTTTCCAGTGCCGGCCCAGACAATCTTACCTCGACCGGCGCCGAGCACAAGCGTCTCAGCCAAGGGGCGAACTTGGGACGCGACAAGAGTTGAAAACCGCCGGCCACCTCGACCGCGCGGAACGCTCGACCCTCCGCGTCGTACAGTCGATTGAGTGCTCGAACCAGTGTACGTGCCTTGGTCCCGTCTGCCAAGTCGGCCAATTGGGCCAGTTTACGGCTGGACAGGGGTTCCCGGGCAATGAACAGAACCGCCTCGAGCCGGGCCAACGCAGCCGGCCGAGCCGTCGCGCCGGGCGGGGGTGAATCTTGCTGGGCCGCCCAGGTGCCAACCGCGGCCCGCCCGGCGGAGGCGGGCGGCGGCCAAGCCGGCCGACCGAGGCGAAACTGATATCGCAGCGCGGCGCTTTGCAGCCGGCTTCCCAGCATACAGGCTGTTCGGGGGGGATTACACAACACGGAATGCTTGCTCACCGGCTTGCGACCCAGGTCTCGGCTTCGACGAGCACCTTGTGCATCGCCAGAAGCGGATGACTGTCGACCGCCTCGAAATGGCGAGTCAGGCCCCGGCTGCCCTCCACGGCCATCTCACATTGAAATCGGAATAGCTGCTGCTGGGTACCCCAGGATTCGAGTCGGTAGTAGACCGCGCCCATGTCTCGCAGCCGCTCCTGGATCAACACGAACGTGCCGCCGTCGGACGGCGCTGGAACGGAACTAACACCCGTTTGAGATCCAGCGGACGCCGCCGCGCCGACGCCGGCCGGAGGCGGTTGCCGAGAGATTGCCTGTGGACGAGTCGCTTGCCCGGGGAGCACCTGGGGAAAACGGCCTGAGAGCGGAACTGCGTGGGCAGGACCGACTGGCCCGGAACCCTCCCGGCCGTGTTGTGGTGTAGTCGACCGAGCCGGCCCGGTAACCGAATCGGGAATCCCCGGGCTGGGCGAGACAATCGGCACCTCATAACCGGCGGGCAGCCTGGTTGCGGAGGGCGTCGTGACGTGAGCCGGTACCACTTTCGGATTGGTGCCCCATGCCGAGGTCCCCGCAGGATGCACGCCCGCGGCGGCACCCTTTGGACCGGACGCAACAAACGACGTGTCTTCTCCGGGGTAGAACTCGGGAGCCTCGGGCCGATCGTCACGGGAGAAGGTCGTCTCTTGGCTGGGCCGCTCGTCATAGAGCTTCATCACCAACTCCGGCAACGATCTGCCAAACACGGCCAGAAGCGGTATCGAGACCAGGCAAGCCAGCATGACGATTGCCCGGGCGGTAACAGCTGTCGAGCTTTGCATCGATCTGGGCAACTCCTTTTGCCTTCCGGCGGCGGACGAGTCTCCGACGGCCGAGCAGGAAGCCCCCCTGCATTAGGGGGCGACTCACGGAACCATATCGGGCCAAATGATACCGGTCATCGGGTGTCCCGAGCAATGGCAAATCGCGACCCGGTGGCACGTCCCTGAGTCCCGGCGCGCCGGGACGAAGGGCGTGGTTCTTCGACTCTTCCACGCCCTTCGTGCCTCAGGGCGTGCCACCCATGAATAATTCGGGCTATAGAAACAGCAACAGCAGCACACCACCAAGGATCGGAATCGAAAACAAGAGGGCAATCTGACCGAAGAGTCGCCTGTTAGCCATCAGTCCGACGATGCCCGCCTTGAATGCCAAATTGGCCAGACTGGCCACGAGAATCATCCGCCAGCCTTCAAGGAGAATCGTCGGATCGGCGGCCTGGGTATCTCGCACGAGTCTGGCCGTGGAAAGGGTGATGGCGTCCATGTCGGTCAGACCGGACAGGCCCGCCACGACGTAGAGGTACTCGTCTCCAGCATACTTTTTAACCGCAGCCAACGCCACTAACACCAGCGCGTACATGCCGCCGAAGAAGACGGCCGATTTCAGTTGCGTGGGGTTTTCTTGCTCGGGCATGGGAGCCGGGGTGCGACGGATGCGATACCAGATAACCAGCGACGGCAGCGCGGTCAACAGCGCGAGGATGCAAATCGGGGGGGCGGCCACGCGCAAGAAGCCCGGCGCGACCACCGCGATTTCGATCAGCACCCGGGCGAAAACCACCGTCGAGGCAATCAAGATCACGACCGCCGCGGTCGAGACGCCAACGAGGTTTCCCCGAGCCTGACGCGAGTAGCTCACGGTGGTGGCCGTGCTCGAAATGGCTCCGCCCAGGAAGCCGCCGAGCAGAATGCCGGCGTTGTGGCCCAAGAATTTGTAAGTGATATATCCACCCAGACTCATGCCGACAATCAGGACCACCATGAGCCAGACTTCTCGGGGATTGAGCACCGACAGTGGGCCGTAGGTGTCACTGGGCAAGACCGAGCCGCCCGGCAAGACGGGTAAGACAATGCAGGTAATTAGTACGAACTGCATGATCCCGCGAAGGTCCTTCTCGCCCAACCCTTTGGCGAGGCTGTGGAGTTCCGGCTTGAATTGAAGCAGGACGGCGACGCCTCCACCGACGACGATGGCCACGGCCACGGGCCCAACAATCAGCAGGGCGCCAACGCCATACATGACGAGGACCGCGGCATCGGTCGTCGAGCCGTGCGAAAAGCCTTCCTCCTTGGACTTGATCGTCTTGGCCGTCACGAGAATGGCCACGACGGCGATCAATCCGGCGCCCACGACCCAACCCCCGCAATCCCCGAACTGAAGTCCAACGAGCGCGGCGATCGTGCCCAGGATGGTGATCAGGGGGAAGGTCCGCAGCCCTGCCGTTGCGGCGGCATGCTCTCGCTGCAGGCCCACCAGCAGGCCCAGCAAGAGCGAAACGCCCAGTTTCCAAAAGAGTTCGAGAGTATCGGGAGTAGGTGGCATCGCGGGGTGCTCCCCAAAACCGCTGGACCGGCTACAATCAACAACGATCGCTCGCGGGGTAGTTTTCCTTCCCGGTTCCCCGGCCAAGCGCGCACCGCAACGAAAGTATTGTAGCATGAACCGCTTCGGCCGGTGCCGCTGGTGCCGGATAGGGTGGTTATCCGGCAGTATTTGGTATTCTTGGGCGATCAGTGTTACACTGAAGCGGGGGCACGTCGGTCAGAACCCTTGCCACCCTTATGGCCGATGGTTGGCTTGTCTATGTGATTTCATTGAGCAATGGCGACGCGACGTTCAAGACGAAGGGCTTTACGAGAACAGATTGCCGCGAGGCTGCCTCGATCCATCCGGCGGCTGTTGCGGCGACTCTCGCCGAGCGCCTATGCGTGGACGGGCGTTTTCTTCTGCTTCTTGCTGCTGTGCTACTGGCTTGTTCCTTCTGAATTGGCGGGCTGGGCTCAAAAACTTCTGGGATTGAGCTGCGCGTTGCTGGGGACCATGGCTTACCTCCACCTGACGAAGGAACCCGATCTGCAAAACGACCTGGCGGCGCGAATGCGTCGTGGGCAGCATCTTGATTTTGGAAGACAACTCCGGCAAGAGAGTAAAGAGCGACGCGTGGTCAATCTGCCTTTGATCGGCCAGACCACTCTCCGGCCCGTGGGAGCGGTCGTTGTTTTCGTCTGCATGACGTTCTGGTGGCTGACGCCGATGGCCCCGGTGGCCGTGGCCAAGGCGGCAATCCCGGACTTGAGCGGACCGCTGATCGAGGAGACCACGTCCATACGGGTGGTTTGCCCCGACGGGCAATTGCCGATCGCCGAACCACCCATCGTTCCGATCGAAGCGCGGCGGCTGGCCCGAAAGATACCCGACAATGCAGGTGCGTTTCCACTCGTGCTAAGAGCCATTGCCCAGGACGATTTCGCGCGGGCGCGTCGGCTCTTGATCAAGGCGATTGCTGAAGAGGAGATGGACCCGTGCCAGATTCACGTCGGCCGGGCCCTGACGGCAATGTATTCCGGTGAGTTCGCCGAAGCGGCGGTCTGGTACAAGAACGCCGTGATCGCCAGGCCCAAGGATCCCGAATTGCTGTGCCAAGCAGCGGTCGCTTCGATCCACGCGGGAGATCAAGCCGGCGCGTTGAGACTCGTCGTCAGCGCGTTGGCCGCGGCCCGAAAGGAAGGAGAAAAGAGTAACGTGGTGCTGGCCACGGGTCTCCACATTCACGCCGCGCTGAATCTGCTGGCCGGCCGCAGACCGGAGCAGACCGAAAACTACAATAAGCGGGCCCAAGCGTTGCTGGCCAAGGAGCTGGGACCGGGAGATCCGAGAGGGGCAGCCAGCTACAACAATCAAGCGGTCCTCTTCGCGCTCGGCGGGAGTCTTCCCGCCGCACGCGGTTTGAGTAGTTGGGCAACCGACGTCTGGCGTCGCCATGACGAGAAGGATCCCCGAGTGGCCACTGGATTGGTCAATCAGGCGACGTGCGAGTATCTCGAAGGTTTGTATGCCTCTGCCCGGGAGCATCTGGACGATGCGCTGGTCATCCGCCGCAACACGGTAAGACCGGGGACGGCCGCTTGGGCACTGACGATGACGCAATCCGCGAACACCGATCTTGCATTGGCCAGGTACGACAAGGTACGGCCCACGGACGTCAAATCGCTGGTGAGCACGTTGGAAGAAATGTTCCGGCGGCGGCATTGCGCCGTGGCCGTGGCCATGAGAACGGTGGCCAAGAGCTATGCGGCCGAGTCGCTTTACGCGCCGGCCGAGCACTACTATACCGAAGCCCTGGAAATCCTCCGCCAGTCGCTCGGTCCTGAGAACAAGTATCTTGTTTCCACCTTGGTCGATCTGGCGGAGATTCAACTCCTTCGGGGCCGTGACCGGGACGCGGAAGAGACTTGTCTGGAGGCTCTGGAGATCGCCCAGCGGACTCTCCAGGAGGATCATCCTCTGGTGGCCAGCTGCCTGGCGGTCCGGGGGCGAGTTTTTCTGTCGCGAGGCGAGCCGCGCCAAGCCCGCCCATTGCTGGAAAAGGCACTTGAAATCAATCGAGCGAGGTACACCGACGCAAGCCCTCGTCTGGCCGACACACTGGCACTCTTGGCGTTCTCGGAAAACACCCCGCAGACCTACCGGGACGGGGTCGCGCGCTACCAGCGGGCGATCAAGATCTATGAAAACGCCTTGGGCGAATCCTCGGCGACCCATCCGGCCATCGCGGCACTCTCCATTGGCCTGGCCCGGCTTTACATGGACGTCGACCGGCACGCCGACGCCCAGCCGCATCTTGAGCGAGCCATGCGGATTCGCAAGGAAGTTCTCGTTCCCTTTCATCCGGCATTGGCCGAAACGCTCCAGGCCCAGGCCGTCGTACTGCGCCATCTCCAGCGGCCGGACCGCCGCCGGGCAGCCGACCTCGAGCGGCGCGCGGCGGAGATTCGCAAGAGACACGCCGAGGAGAACTGCCGTAAAGAAAACTCGGCGCTCTGATTCCGACAGAGCCTGGTGCTCTGTCACAGCAATTCTCTCGGGTGCCACGGGCATCTTGCCCGTGCCTTTGCCCAAGAGCACTGGCGAGACGCCGGTGGCACCCTACCGGAGACTGTCGTTGTGACAGAACTTAGCCCTTCAGCCGGTTCTTCTCGTCGACCAGGACGATCTTGGGTTGGTGTGCCGGCGCCTCTTCGTCGTCGACCGCGCAGTAGGAGAGCACCATGATTTGATCTCCCGGCAAACCCAGCCGAGCGGCCGGACCGTTGAGCAGGACCGTTCCGGAGCCGGCCGGTGCACGGATCGCGTAGGTGATCAGCCTCGCGCCGTTGTTGAGGTTCAAGACTTGCACCTGCTCGCCGGGCAGGATGTCGGCCGCCTGGAGCAGGTCGTGGTCGATCGTGGCGCTTCCCTCGTAATTCAGATCGGTGCCGGTGATCGTGGCACGGTGGATTTTCGATCTGAGCATGAACCGTTGCACGAGAGATACCCTTCGGTGGTGTCGGGTCCGTGGACCGGACTACGGGTTGGTTAAGAACCTTCCCCAGAATCTCGTTCGCCTCGACATGTCATCCTGAGCGAAGCGAAGGATCTCGTTGGGCAGGACAGGGCTTGAGATGCTTCGCTTCGCTCAGCATGACGGGCTGGAGCCGGGTTCTGGGATGGGCTCTAAGAGCACAAGAATCGCTGTCCAGAGGCAAGTTTCATTTCGCCCGGTCCCCGATCCAGACCTTCTACTATGACGTTACGGCGGGGATTTTTCAACGGCTGACGTGCCCGATTCCGCCTGGTCCGGCTCGCCTGCGTCACGCGTAGGGTGGGCGGTGCCCACCAGAACCGCCTCACCGCGGGCCGCCCAGGTCATTGCACCCCCCAAGGGTTTGCCCTATGATAGGCGTTTCTCCCATTTTGAAGGTCGTCCGACCAGGAGTATTCCCGTGAGCGAGTCCGCCGATTCCAACGACGCCAACGCTTCGCCCGAGGTTGCCCAGGTGAAGGCCGCCAAGGCGCAACCCAAGGGGCTTTGGGTCCTGTTCATCACCGAGATGTGGGAGCGATTCAGCTACTACGGGATGCGGGCACTGCTGGTCCTCTATCTCACATCAAAGCTCTCGGCGAGCAATCCCGGGTTTGGATGGACGGAGGACGGCGCGCAGCGGCTTTTTGGTCTTTTCGCGGGACTCGTCTACTTGACGCCGCTTCTGGGAGGCTGGCTTGCCGACAAAGTCCTGGGCACCCATCGTTCGATTCTCATCGGCGGTTGGATCATGGCGGCCGGACAGGGCTTTCTGTTCCTGACCGAATATTGGGGGCACAATCCGGAGTGGGGTGCCATCTGGTGGGACACCGCACTGGGTCCCTTCCTCACTTTCATAGTCGGCCTGATCCTCATCATCATCGGCACCGGGTTCTTCAAGCCATGTGTCTCGGTGATGGTGGGCCAGCTCTATGGCGCCGACGATCCGCGTCGCGACTCTGGTTTCACGATCTTCTACATGGGCATCAACGTCGGAGCGTTCATGGCGACGACGTTTGCCGGCCTGATCGGTGAGGCATTTGGCTGGTACTGGGGCTTTGGCGCGGCGGCCGTCGGAATGGTGTGTGGGCTGACTGTCTATCAACTGGTCCGGCCGTTCTTCCTGAAGGGGATTGGTCTGCCACCGCACCACCGGCCCGAGCACGAAGAGGGTCACGAGCCCACGCCCGAGGAGATCAAGCAGGCCGAGATCGACGAGTACGAACGAACGCGGCCGCTGACCCGAGTCGACTGGGACCGCATGTTCGTGATTATCATTCTGTCGGTCTTGGCGATCGTGTTTTGGGTGGCGTTCGAACAGGCGGCCACGTCGTTGAATCTCTTTGCGCAGAACCGAACCAACCGGCACGTTATGGGGTTCGAGATCCCAACGACCTGGTTTCTCTCGATCAATCCGGCGGCGATCGTGCTTTTGGCCCCGCTGTTCGCGGGACTCTGGGGCTGGCTCGACAAGCGAGGGCTGCAACCGCCCACGCCCGTCAAATTCGGCCTTGGGCTGGCATTGCTGAGTCTTGCCTACGTGCCGATGGTTTTCGGCTCACTCGAGGCCGGAAGCCCCAAGCCCATCGAGTTGGCCGACGCTCCCGAGGCGGTCCAGAAGGTCCTGGACCCGGTGCTCGAACGACTCGACAAGGAACGCAAAGAAGACGAAGCCAAGGAGAAAGCGAAGCATCCAGAACAGGAGGAGGAGGAGACGAGCGGGCCCTCGTTCCTTGAGAAGGTGCTGGACTTCGTCGGATTAGGGAGCAAAAAAGAGGAAGAAACCAAGTTCGATCTGATCGAAGAGTTGACCTACGAAGGAGTCAATTACTACGCCGTCGGTTACGCGGATCGAAAGGCGGCCGTTTATGAGTTGCTCAACGCACAGGGCGAGCTGTTGCGGCGCCGCGCGATTCGCAAGGAAAACCAAGATGACGGCAAATTGGAGAAAGTCAAGGACGCGGAACCCCAACCGATCAAGTTGGAGGACGTGCCCGAGGCGGCCCGAAAGACCATTCTCGCCCAGAGGGGCAACGAGCAAGTCGAGTCGGTTCGCGGCAAGGTGGTCGCCAGGGAACCGGTCATCACAGTCTGGACGGAAAAGGACGGCCGCGAGTATGAAAAGACACACCACCGTCGCATTCGGGATTTCACGGCCACGTGGGAAACCGACGACGGCGAAGTCACGCTCACCGTGGCCGAGGATGGGTTGTTGCTGGGCAAAGAGACGGGCCAGTTCAGAGAGGTCGGCCTGGCCGGCCCTCAATGGTTACTCTTGATGTACCTCCTGGCCACGTGCGGTGAACTCTGTCTCTCGCCGATCAGCCTCTCGATGGTCACGAAACTCTCGCCGGCTCGGTACACGGCCGCCATGATGGGCCTCTTCTTTGTGACCTTCGCCATAGCCAACTTCATCGCCGGCAACTTCGCCGCATACTCGGACGACATCGCCTCGGGCAAGTGGTTTTCGCTGTGGGGAGGTCAGGTCGACTTCTTCATCGTCCTGTTCATTGCCCCGCTGGTGATCAGCATCGTCGTTTTCCTCATATCGCCGGTCATCAAGCGGATGATGCACGGGCTGCATTAAAGATGGGATTTGGGGATTGGGGATTTAGGGATTTAGGGATTGGGGATTAGGAGCACTCCAGTGAGTCAATCCTCCGGTGC
>Ga0315543_1001796_pt1 | contig 22232 bp, 26 predicted proteins | sample SalMarSW160210MG_2_FD_203098 | JGI IMG/M metagenome (GOLD analysis project Ga0315543, IMG submission 203098) | Salt marsh sediment microbial communities from the Plum Island Ecosystem LTER, Massachusetts, United States - Salt Marsh Sediment SW1601-210 ...
TATTGAGTATAATTTCAACCGTCCGCACCAATCCCTTGCCTATCTTTCCCCCATAGAGTATATTGAAAACCAACTTGCTAAAATCCATAGCCCAGTGTTACCTATGTGGTCAGCCAGAACAACCACTAGCAAATACCAGCTAAATAGCATATACTATCCCGATATTGCAAGCTAATGGATGAAATCATTATCTCCAAAGCGATAACCGAAAGCTACATAAAAGACCTTCTTGAGGCAATGGATATTGATGTTGCCATAGTCGGCGCTGGACCGGCAGGAATGGTTGCCGCCTATTACCTGGCAAAGGAAAAGGTAAACACCGCTATCTTTGAAAGGAAGTTGAGTATTGGTGGTGGCATATGGGGAGGCGGTATGATGTTTAACAAAATTGTAGTTCAGGATGAAGCCAAGGAACTACTTGATAAATTCGGCATCGCCACTACCGAATACCAGAAAGACTACTATGTTGCCAGTGCCATAGAGATGGCTTCTGCCTTATGCTTGCAAGCGATTAAAGCTGGCGCCAGGATATTCAACCTGGTTAGCGTCGAAGATGTAGTCATCAGAGAAAACGACAAGGTTAGCGGACTGGTATTAAACTGGAGCCCTGTGTTGACGGAAAAATTGCATGTTGATCCCCTGGCTATGAGAGCTAAGCTAGTGGTTGACGCCACCGGACATGATTGTGAGATTTGCCAGTTGGTCACCAGGAAAATAGGCGCTCATCTAAGGACACCCACCGGAAAGATAATCGGGGAAAAACCGATGTGGGCTGAAATAGCCGAGAAACAGATTGTGGAAAATACCAGGGAGGTTTATCCCGGATTGATAGTTGCCGGCATGGCAGCAAGTGCCGTTTTTGGCTTACCCAGAATGGGACCGATATTTGGAGGCATGCTTCTATCGGGCAAAAGAGCAGCTGAACTGGCTATAGAATTACTGAAATAACGATGGCAAAGACAATCGCCGAAATCAACCAGAAAATCAGGCAAGGAAAGGCGGTAGTGGTAACCGCTGAAGAGGTAATTGATATCGCCCGAGAAAAGGGCATTAGCAAGGCTGCTGAGGAAATTGATGTCGTTACCACAGGCACCTTCAGCCCAATGTGTTCTTCAGGTGTGTTTCTCAACATCGGTCATTCCAGTCCACGGATAAAGTTTGGCAGCGGCAGAGTGTATCTCAACGATGTCCCGGCTTACACCGGTTTAGCCGCTGTGGATGTCTTCCTCGGAGCAACCGCCTTGCCCGACGATGACCCTAGAAACAAAATCTATCCCGGCGAATTCAGATACGGCGGTGGACATGTCATTGAAGAGCTAATAGCCGGAAAAGACGTCAGATTAGAGGCTATTGCTCACGGCACCGACTGCTACCCCCGAAAAAAGCTGGAAACCTGGATTAACATCAAAGACATCAATAATGCCATCCTGTTTAACGTACGCAATGCTTACCAGAACTATGAGGTCGGAGTAAACCTGTCAGACCGAATGATTTATACCTATATGGGCGTGTTGAAACCACAGCTAGGCAACGCCAACTATTGCACCTCGGGACAACTTTCTCCTTTGCTTAATGACCCCTATTATAAAACCATAGGCATAGGAACTAAGATATTCTTGGGCGGTGGGACAGGCCATGTTGCTTGGTATGGTACACAACATAATCCCAACGTCCCTCGAGGTGATAATGGAGTGCCTACAGAGCCTGCAGGGGCTTTAGCGGTGATCGGCGATTTAAAACAGATGAAACCTGAATGGTTGGTAGGGACTAGTATGCTTGGCTACGGTTGCACCCTGACCGTAGGAATAGGCATCCCGATACCAATACTCTCCGAAGAGATTTTACGCTACACCACGGTAAGCGATGCTGAAATTTTCGCTCCCATCATCGACTATTCTGAAGCCTATCCCAAGATGAAACCAGATAAGCTGGGGGAAGTTAGCTACGCTGAGCTGAAAAGTGGTCATATAAAAATTCAACGAAAGGATGTCCCCACTGCCTCTTTATCCAGCCATTATAAAGCTCAGGAAATCGCCAATACTCTCAAGAGCTGGATAGAGAAAGGCGAATTTCTACTTACTGAACCAGTAGCCCCTTTGCCTGGAATAGAATCAGGCATAACCATTAAACCACTCAAGGAAAGACCGGTAATGGAGTAGCAAAATGGCGATTTCAAGAAGAATAGTGCTGCACTTTCCCCCTCGCATTACCAATCAATCTATAGTATGCCGCCTGGCTAAGGACTTTGATCTTAGCTTCAATATCATCAAAGCCTCCGTTACACCAGGAGAAGAGGGGCTGATGGTTATGGAGTTAAGTGGTGACCAGAGAAACTACGACAAAGGTATCCAATATCTCACCGAAGTGGGAGTGAAAATTCAATCCTTGAGCCAGGATGTAGTTCGCAACGAAGCCAGATGTACCCACTGCGGAGCATGTATCAACCTATGCCCCACTGGTGCCTTCACTCTAGACCCTAAAACAAGAAAGGTGCTTTTTGACCATAATAAATGCGTGGTTTGTGAATTATGCGTTAAAGCCTGTCCTCCTCGAGCTATGGAACTATATTTCTAAATGCTCTACCGCCTCGGGATTAAAGACACCGACCTGGTTTCCTTCAATGTTGTTGTAGAACAGACCAACCTGTATATCCGGGCAGAACACAACCTCAGAGACAAGGCGTTTCGCTCCGCGATAAAACATCGCCGCTCCCTGGAGAGATACATCGAGCATCACCCCTTATTTTTGACCACCCTCGAGCCATATCCAGTAGAACGAACCGCTCCTGCCATTATCAAAGAAATGGCAATAGCGAGCAAAGTAGCCAACATTGGGCCCATGTCTGCCGTGGCTGGTGCCATCGCCGAAGCTGTGGGCAAGGATTTACTCCCTTTTTCGCCCGAGATAATCGTGGAAAATGGAGGCGATATATTCCTGAAAACATCAAAGAAAAGGCTGGTGGGCATCTATGCCGGAAAGTCTCCTTTTACCGACAAGGTCGCCCTGGAAATCAACCCTAGAGAAACGCCTCTGGGAATATGCACCTCCTCAGCAACCATAGGGCATTCCCTAAGCCTGGGCTGTGCCGATGCCGTGGTCACCCTCTCACCCTCCACACTTCTGGCAGATACTATGGCTACTGCCATAGGCAATACTATCAGAAGTATCGATGATATCCCTCAAGCAATTGAGAAAGCCAAAGATATTCAAGGATTATGTGGCATAATCATCATTAAGGACGACAAGATAGGAATCTGGGGCAAGGTGAAAATCATCCCAGTCACGGACAACGGCAGAGGCAGGCTACCACTTTAATGAGCACTTCCTCACTGGCTATACCACCACGTCCATCCGAGACCGTTACCATAATGATGAATTTGCCCTCGCGTGGAGGTGCAGTCCATTTTACCTTAGACCCACTCCCGGAGATATTTCCCGCATCGATTGACCAGGCATAGCTTAAGGCATCGTTATTGGGGTCCGAGGCAGTGCAGACAATATTGCAAGGAGCGCCCGTGTGAAGACAGGTCTTCTCAGCAACCAGGCTCTCAATAACAGGAGGACGATTAGGTCCCACATCGATAGTCAGCGAAGCAGTGCTTTTACCCCCCATGACATCTTCAACTAGGACGGTGATGTTATAACTGCCCGGTTGTTCAGGAGCAGTCCAGCTAACTATAGAGCCCTCACCGGTGATGTTGCCCTCCTCAGCTTCCCAGTTATAACTTAGGGAGTCATTATCGGGGTCTTCGGCGCGGCATTCAAGCTGACAAACTTCCAGAGGAAGAGGCCTTTCCTCGCTCGCCGTCAAGCTGAGGATAGCCGGCAGGTGATTAATCCTCACGGTGATAACTACAGAGGCGGTGGCTTCACCACCCTCCCCATCAGTTACATTGACCGTGATGTTATAATCACCGACACTGTCAGGAGCAGTCCACCTGACCGACTCACCACCACCCTCAATATGCATGGTGCCTCCGCTGGCAGACCAATTGTAGCTCAGGTTGCCCCCGTCGATACCGGTAGCATTACACTCAATAACGGTCTTCCCCGAAGGTGATAACAGCGTTTCATTCGCCTCGAGGATAACGTCCGGTGAAAGGTTAGCCGGGGTACAACCGCAGACAAGGACGCTAATAACGACCAGACCAATTAAACCGAGCGGCCATTTCCGTAACAGTAGATTTACCTTATACCTTCCCATTTCCATTTCTTAATCAGCCAGGGACGAAAGTGCAACAATCCGGTGGGATGAAATACCAATATTATTACAGCCAGCATTAAGAGCACAATATCCAATGCCATTGCCTGCACTGGCGTCACTATCCCAAAAAGCGTTTCCCATACCCCAAAGCAGCCACATGAAGGGAATTTCTCCATTCCCCCGCTTATCGCTACTGAATTGTTAGCCATAAAGCCGATAAGCAGCGGAAGACATAACCCTGCAGCAATTCGAGGAAATATCCCGAAAACCAAAAACAGCCCCAGAATTATCTCCCCTATAGGAAGAACATGACCGATGAGGTAAGCCATAGTAGGAGTCCACAAAGATTTCAGCAGCAGGTCAACGAACTCCGTTTGACCGGGTATCTTGCCCACCCCGGAGATAAACAAAGTCAACCCCACAAATGTGGTTGGGCCCAGGGCAATCAAATCCCTCCGCCAGTCTCCCCTAGTTACTAAACCAGTCATATCACGGTATTATAATATGCGCCAGCACGGCATACAATTTCGCGTACCCACCACCACCATGGTGACACGTAACCTCCTTTCTTGTCATTGCCCTGCACTCTCCTCTTTTGTCATTGCGAGGCGTAGTTTAAAACTGTAGTTGCCCAATAAATTGGGCAATTGTGCCTGATGAATCAGGCAACTACAAAACCCTTCTTGTCATTGCGAGGAATCCTGAACGAAGTGAGGGATGACGAAGCAATCTCACAATGGAGAAATTGAGGCTCAGCGGGATTGCTTCGCTCCGCTCGCAATGACAATTAAGAAGGACGCAATGACGCGGACTACCCCCGGCGTTGCAAACATATAACGCACCTTTATCTGAACAGAGCTATTCCACCGTCTGTATTGAATTATGTCGACAATTCCGATTACAATAAGGTAAATGAACAAAGCGAAAGTCTCCATAATTCTCCCGGCACTTAATGAAGCTAAGACAATCGGCAAGGTTATTGATGAAATACCCCTACATGGTTTGGAGCAAGCAGGGTATAGCGTCGAGGTCCTGGTGGTTGATAATGCCAACACCGACCAGACGGCTCAAATCGCCCAAGAGAAGGGAGCCACGGTTATCAGTGAACCCCGAAGAGGCAAGGACAGAGCAGTGAGGATCGTATTTGAGCAGGTCAACGCCGATTTCGTATTCATGCTTGATTCCGATTACACCTATCCCACCACCTATATCCCTGATATGCTCAAGCTTCTCAATCAAGGCTATTCCGTGGTAACAGGCTCCAGATTGAAGAGGAAAAGTAACAGACTTTTTCCAGCAAAGACCTGATTGCATCACATTTTCAGCAAATGTGTAACAGAATGATTGACTCTGGAATGCGAGGAAAGAAATGATTGTGGTTCAAACTCCACTGCGAGTAAGCTTTCTAGGCGGAGGCACTGATTTTGAGGATTTCTACATAAACCACGGTGGGGCTGTCTTAAGCACTGCCATTGATAAGTGTGTTTTCGTCGTCGTTAAGGAAAGATTCGATGATATGATTTATGTAAACTACTCGAAAAAAGAAATAGTAGACAGGTTTGATAAGCTGGAGCATGAATTGGTGAGAGAGGCAATGAAAATTACTGGCGTAAAAAAAGGAATAGAGGTCACTACTCTTGCCGATATCCCTGCTGAGGGAACCGGGCTTGGTTCGTCAAGTAGCATCACAGTTGGGTTGCTTCAAGCTCTCTATGCCTACCGTGGTGAAACTGCGCCAGCGAAAACCTTGGCTGAGGGGGCGTGCCATATAGAAATAGATATTCTCGGAAAACCTATCGGGAGGCAGGACCAATATATCGCCTCTTACGGCAACATGCGATTCATTACCTTTGACAAGAGTGGTGTTAAAGTTGAAAGAATCGAGCTTTCGCCTGAAGATAAGAAGAGACTAAATGACAACCTTCTTCTTTTTTATACTGGTGTAACCAGGAAGTCAAGCGAAATCTTGTCGGAGCAAAAGGCAAACATAAGCAGCAGTGTTGAAGTGCTCGGTGGAATGCAGAAGCTGGCATTCGAGGCGAGGGATGCCATTATCGAGGGCGAGCTTGATGTATTCGGCGAGATACTGCATAAGGGATGGCAACTTAAAAAACAGTTGGCAAGCAAGGTGAGCAATCCAGCAATTGACGATATTTATGAAACTGCCCGCAGGGCCGGAGCAATCGGTGGTAAGGTCAGTGGAGCTGGGGGAGGTGGTTTTATACTCTTCTATTGCCGCAAAGATAAACAGGACGATGTTACCACAGCCCTTAAGGGACTCAGGCAACTCCCCTTCCGTTTCGAGCAGGATGGGAGCAAGGTCATCTTCAACTACAGGAGAAGCCAGTGAAGGTTCTGGTTACTGGTGGCGCCGGTTTTATCGGCTCTCACACTGTTGATTTGCTTCTTGAAAAGGGCTATGAGGTTCGTGTTCTAGATAGCCTTGAGTCGCCAGTGCATCCTGAGAAAAAGAAGCCTGATTACCTTCTTGATGATGTAGAATTTATCCTTGGTGATGTCCAAAGTAAGGGTGATATTGAGAAGGCACTTCAAGGAGTAGATTATGTGTTTCACCTTGCCGCCTATCAAGGTTATCTTACCAACTTCGGCAAGTTCGCCTTTACCAATGATGGTGGCACCGCTTTGATATACGAAGTTATCGTACAGAAAAAGCTTCCTATAAGGAAAGTGATTCTGGGAGGTTCTCAGGCAGTTTATGGGGAAGGGAAATATCGCTGTGCTGAGCATGGCATTCAATATCCTTCACCCCGTTCTTCAGAGCAACTGGAGAGGGGAGATTGGGAGATAAAATGCCCCACATGTCAACAACCGATGCACCCTCTCCCCACCAATGAATCTAGGACTAGCCCGCATAATCAATATGCTGTTTCCAAACATTGTCAGGAGCTTTATGCTTTAACTCTAGGAAAAAGATTTGATATCCCCACTGTAGTGCTTCGCTACAGCATAACACAAGGACCGCGCCAGAGCTTCTACAACGCCTACTCGGGCATCCTGCGTATCTTTGCCAGCAGGTTACTCCATAATCTTCCCCCTATTATTTATGAGGATGGTGAGCAACTTAGGGACTATGTTTACGTGGGAGATGTAGCAGCAGCCAATATTTTAGCGATGGAAAGCAATGCTGTAAACTACGAAGTTTACAATGTCGGTGGGGGTGAGGTTCTTTCTGTATTACAGTATAGTAAGCTTCTTTCGAATATTATGGGTAAAGGTGTCACATCCGAAATCCCTGGGGAGTTTCGCTTTGGCGATGTAAGGCATATTATCTCCGACGTCTCCAAAATGAAGAAGCTGGGCTGGCAGCCACGAACCTCCATAGAGCAAGCTGCCAGGGAATACATCGATTGGGCAAGGAAACAACCGGAGGTCTCGGATTACTACGCTGCGGCTGAGAAAGTGATGAAGCAAGAAGGTGTGCTCAAAACTGTTAAGAGTTAGGGATTAGGTACTACACATCATGACGAAGGACATAGGACATAAAAATGATGAATCAAGAATATGTTGAGATTATAACAAAATATCTCTCCGAAGTTAGTGCCACTTTGGAGAAGCTTCCTGTGGAGGGAATCGCCCAGGTTGTTGAACTGCTTGGACAGACACGGGTGAACAGGAAAAGAGTCTATATTTTCGGCAATGGTGGCTCTGCTGCTACCGCCTCCCACTTTGCCTCTGACCTCTCGAAAGGCGCAATCTCCCATGGGAAGCCTAGAATGAAAGCCTTTGCCCTGACCGATAATGTCCCCCTTCTTTCCGCCTGGGCAAACGATACCGCCTACGAGAACATCTTTGCCGAACAATTGGAGAATTTTATCGAGGTGGGGGATATTGCTATTGGCATCAGTGGGAGTGGCAATTCTCAAAATGTGCTAAATGGTGTGAAGGTAGCAAAGGCTAAAGGCGCTACCACTATTGGCTTTATTGGCTTCGATGGAGGGAAACTCAAGGAACTTGTAGATATAGCCATAGTAGTGCCCAATCATAACATGGAACAAGTCGAGGATATCCACCTTCTTCTGGAACACGTTATCACCACCTGCTTGAGAAATTCGAGTCAGACTCATGACCCAGAACATAGAACTTAGAACAATGAACATCTTAGTTACTGGTGGAGTGGGTTATGTCGGGAGCATCGTTACTGAGGAACTTATGAATAAGGGTTACAGAGTCATTATCTTAGATAACCTTCAGCAAGGGCATAAAGAAGCCATTCTTCCTGAAGCTGAATTTGTCCTGGCTGATATTTGTGAAGCTCAGGCTCTCGAGGATGCCTTTCACCGATTTGAAATTGATGCTGTAATGCATATGGCAGCAGAGACAGTGGTGGAATATTCCATGACTGACCCCAAGAGATATTTCCACAATAACATTGTTGGTGGGATAAACCTCCTTGATGCTATGCTGAAGCACGGGGTTCGTAAATTCATTTTCTCATCCAGTGCTGCGGTTTATGGGGAGCCTCGAACCACGCCCATTGAAGAAGACCACCCTAAAATCCCTGTAAACAGCTACGGCGAGTCCAAGCTCATGTTTGAGAGCATCCTGGAATGGTATGGGAAAGCCTACGGGCTTAAACACATTTCCTTGAGATACTTCAATGCCGCTGGAGCAACCAAGCTTCTGGGTGAAGACCACCACCCGGAAACTCACCTCATCCCCAATGTGCTCAAAGCTGCTCTACCAGACAGTTCAAGGTTCAAAGTTCAAGGTTCTAAGTCAGGAAGTGAGGACATAAAACATAGAACGTTGAACATAGAACCAGTAAAGTTATTCGGCACGGATTATCCTACAAAGGATGGAAGCTGCGTTCGGGACTATGTTCATGTAATAGATATTGCTCAGGCACATATCCTGGCACTGGAACAGATTGAACAACTAAGCGGTAGGGCTTACAACCTGGGTAATGGAGAGGGTTACTCCGTGCTTGAGGTGGTAGAAGCAGCGAGAAAGGTCACCCATGCCGAAATCCCTGTCACAATCTCTCCCAGGCGAGCGGGAGACCCGGCAGTTCTGGTGGCAAGCTCACGCAGGGCTAAAGAGGAGCTTAAGTGGAGGCCAAAGTTCCCAGACCTTGAGGCTATAATTGAAAGCGCTTGGAAATGGATGAAGAAGCACCCGGAGGGGTATTGAGGCTTGAGCAGTTCGAAGTTCAAAGTTCAACGTTCGACGTTGAACATCGAGCATTAAACAATCATGGCTAAGATCGAACGGTTTGAAGATATAGAAGCTTGGAAATCAGCCAGGGAAATAGCACAGCAGGTCTACAGGGTAACTCGCTCCGGCGGTTTTGCCAGAGATTTTGGGTTGCGAGACCAAGTACAGCGCGCCGCGGTATCTATTATGGCTAACATTGCCGAGGGGTTTGATAGCGAGTCCAATAAGGAATTCATCAGATTCCTTGGTTACGCCCTCCGCTCTGCTACCGAAGTCCAATCCCACCTTTATGTTGCCTTGGATGAAAGCTATCTCGACCAGGAGAAGTTTGATATGTTGTTTGCGCTCACTACTAAATGCAAGAACTTGGTCAGCGGCTTCAGTCGTTACTTACGCTCTCATCCCAAAACGTCAAACCTCGAACATTGAACGTTGAACATTAAGCATTGAACAATGAAAGCCATGCTCTTGGCCGCTGGTGAGGGAACTCGACTCAGACCCCTTACGCTAGAAATGCCAAAGGTTCTCCTACCCATAGGTGGGCAGCCTTTGATTGAGTATCAGCTTTCCTGGCTTAAACATCACGGTATTCAACAAGTAGCTATAAATCTCTATCACCTGGGCAATAAGGTCAAGGATTTCCTTGGCGATGGCTCTCGCTTTGGGATGAAAACCTTTTACTCGACCGAAAAAAAATTATTAGGGACTGCAGGCGGCGTTAAACGGATGGAGCATTTCTTCCACAACACTTTTGTGGTAGTTTATGCTGATGTGCTTACCAATTTCAACCTATCAGCGATGGTCAAATTTCATCAAGAGAAGAAAGCTGCAGCCACTCTGGTCATTTTTGAGGCGCCAAATCCAACGGAAGTCGGGGTAGTGGAGATGAGTCCCGAAGGCCGAATCCTGAGCTTCGTAGAAAAACCCAAAGCAGCGAACCTAGAACGTAGAACATCGAACTTAGAACTCCAATCCCTCGCCAGCGGTGGGGTCTATGTCCTGGAAAAAGAAGTACTCAATTACATCCCGTCTGAGGGCTTCTCTGATTTCGCCTATGACATCTTCCCCAAGTTGCTAGAACTAACCATCCCTATTTATGGCTACGTCTTGAAGTCCCAGGACTATCTCATTGATATTGGCACCATTGAGAAATACAATCAAGCCAATAAGGACGTTCCAGGTTTGGGAGTTCTACGTTCTACATTAGACGGGCTCGACTTAGAACCATGAACATTGAACTTTGAACCATGAACCAAGCAGTCTTTCTCGATAGAGACGGCACCATCGCCAGGGATGTCCATTATTGCCGCAGACCGGAGGACTTTGAGCTCCTTCCCACTGTCCCCGAAGCCATAAAGCTTCTGAATGAAAATGGCTTCAAGGTTGTGGTAATCACCAACCAATCAGGAATTGCCCGAGGCTATTTTAGTGAGGAGACCCTGGCTCAGATTCACCAAAAGATGAAAGATGAACTGGCAAAATATGGCGCCCGGGTGGATGCCATCTACTATTGCCCTCATCATCCTGATGATGGTTGCCAGTGCCGCAAGCCGAAGACAGCCCTTTTCCTTAAAGCAGCACAAGAACATAACATTGACCTAAGGATTTCTTATATGGTCGGTGACCAACAAATGGATATAGATGCTGGCAAAGCCCTGGGATGCAAAACAACTCTGGTAACCACTGGCCCCGAGCCCTCAGTCCCAAGTCCCAAGTCTCCAGTCCCTAGTCCCCAACCTCCCGACTACACTGCCCGAAGTCTCCTTGAAGCAGCCCGCTGGATAGTGCATAATAAGCGGCAACGCTAACATAGAACCTTGAACTTTGAACGTTGAACTTTGCCCATGAAAACAATCAGCATTGTAATGCCCGCCCGGAATGAGAGGGACGGAATTGAACAAACGATACGAGCTATCCCCAAAGACGAGCTTGAAAGAATGGGCTATGAAGTCCAAATTTTGGTGGTGGACAATGACTCAAACGACGGAACGGGGGAACTGGCGAAGAAAGCCGGAGCAGAGATTATTTTCGAGCCCAGACACGGATATGGAAGTGCATATAAAGCTGGCTTTGCTCACGCCACCGGCGATGTAATCGCTACCGCTGACGCTGATCTTACTTACCCTGTTGAACACATTCCCAGGCTGGTGGAAATCCTTGAGAGGGAAAACCTGGATTTCCTCACGACTGACCGCTTTCCACTCATGGATAAAAATGCTATGTACTTTAAAAACAAGGTGGGGAATAGAATTTTGAGCCTGACGATGAGATTACTCTTTCGGCTTGATATAAAGGACTCGCAGTCAGGAATGTGGGTTTTCAAGACAAGCATTCTCAGCAAACTGAAGCTAACATCGAATACCCCTCTTTCCCAGGAGTTAAAAATCGAGGCCTGCTATTTTGCTAAGTGCCGCTGGAAGGAGGTCCTTATTCAATACCGACCTCGCTCAGGAAAAGCAAAATTGGGTGATTTGAGAGTCTTCCTCACTAATCTTCTTCATTTCATAAAGAAAAGGATTGTGCGATGAAGGTTGGATGGTAAATGGAACAGCCTTTTATTTCTGTGGTAATCCCTGCCAGAAACACTGAAGATATAATCGAGAATTGTCTCAAAAGCCTGAGGGAGGTGGACTACCCTAAAGACAGGATGGAGGTTATCATAGCTGATGGATTGTCCACAGACCGAACTCGAGAAATTGTCGAGAGCTATGGAGCGAAGGTAATAACGAATCCCGGGCTAAGGGTAGTATCAGGGAGAAATGTGGGATTCGAGGCAGCACAAGGCGAACTCATTGCCTTCTCTGACGCTGATTGCGTTATGGATAAGTATTGGCTCAAAAACTCCATAAAGTATTTTGAGGATGAGAGAGTAGCCGGAATAGGCGGGCCAAATTTGGTTCCACAAACTGAGTCTGCTTTTGGTAAAGCAGCAGGTTTGCTTTTCGACTATGCTTTCTCCTTTGGCGGGGGCGCTCCCACAAGGGTGTATAATAAAGTCATTGAATCCAGAGCTCACGGCTCTAATGCCATTTATCGAGCCAATGTGCTTCGCAGAGTGATGCCGATAGACGAAGATATGTTTGAGGGAGAAGACGTGGTGATGAACCAAAAAATCAAACGTCTGGGCCACAAATTACTTTACGTCCCCGATGTAATTGTTCATCATTATCGCAGGGCCACGCCCAGAAAGTGGTGGTCTCAGATGTATAGGTATGGATTAGGGAAGATATTAATGAAGCGAAAGATATCAGGTACCATCACTCCCACACAGGTTGCACTTGGCCTCACTATTCCAATCCTCATCACAATCTGCATCGCACTGGCAGTTCTGAATCCCTGGTTTCCCCTGATTTTTATTCTCGGTGGGGTATTCCTGGTGGCTATATCCTCAGCGAGCTTTGCTTTCCTTAAAACTAAATCATACCAGGTAGCGCTAAACATGCCTCTGGCAACATTGATATTAGCGATTGCCTGGTCCTGTGGCTTTTTGCACGAATTGTTTATGCCGACAAGACAGGGTAAGTAGAAAGATACGAAAAGCCAAAATGACTAAAGTCACCCGCGTAATTTTAGGGTACATCACCCTGGATGTAGGCATCCCTTACACTGGATATCAAACAGACATTGATACATACATCCTTGGTTCAAGCTTTATTCCAGATAAGATTCCGCTTGATGTAGCACGCCCCTCACCCGTAGAAAGCATATATTCAGCCGGTAAAGGTGCAAAGATAGTGGATAGAAATTATGAAGTAATTCCTGTCAAGGACAACGTACTTAAAAGTCCTACGACTATACTTGCAGTGGCAGCAGAATGAGGTTGAGACATGTTTGGTGGCCTGCGGACTAAGCTCAGAAAACTTCGGGAACCTAGAGAGTCTGAAGTTCAAAGGGTTATCCTTAGCCTTTTGGAGCAAGACAAAAGCTGCCGCCTCTTAGACCTTGGCTGCGACCGTGGCAGCTTTACTCGGGAGCTTGGCAAGAGAGTTGGCACAACCCAGCTTTATGGAATAGAGATCGTGGAGGAATCTATTGAGCAAGCTAAACAACAGGGGATAAGCATTTATAAAAGTGACTTGAACGCACCTTTCCCTATCGATAGCGAGAGCATCGATGTAGTGCACGCTAAGGAAATCCTGGAACATCTTCACCATACTGACCTTTTCCTTAGAGAGATACATAGAGTGCTAATACGGGGAGGGTACGCTGTGATTACGGTACCAAATTTGGCAGCATGGCATAACATATTTTGCTTACTCTGGGGCTGGCAGCCTTTTCCAACAAATGTGAGTGATGAGATTGTGGTGGGTAATCCGCTAAATTATGGTTATAGGACGAATCCTGCAGGCGGTAAATACCCTTTACACCTTAGAATTCCTACCTTCCGAGGTTTAAAGGAACTAGTGCAATATCACGGCTTCGAGGTAGAAAAAATAGCTGGTGCGGGTTATTATCCCCTCTGGGGGATGGCGAGTCGGCCCATGTCGCACATTGACCCTAGACACTCAGCCTACCTGATAGTGAAGGCAAGGAAGATATGAGACGCGCCAGCAGCACGTGGTACTGTTGTGATTGCGCAAAAGGGCAAGGAAAACCGTGATAGCTAGAAAGAAGATTTTAGCAGTTCCAGAGGGTGATATTTTCCTCGAAAGAGATGTGGAGATACTTAAAAAACATTTTGAGGTGAGAACCGCGCCCACCTTCAATCGCAAAAAGCCAATCACCAGCATCCCGAGCATTTTCAAAATCCTGAAAGGGACTTTGTGGGCAGATTTGACCTTTTCCCAATTTGCTGACACACATGCCTTTCTGGCAGTTTTGTTTTCAAAAATATTCAGGAAAAAATCCATAGTAATCGTCGGCGGCTATGAAGTAGCAAAGGTGCCCGAAATAGGATATGGAGCTATGTTGAATCCACTATATACGCAGGTTGTCAGGTTTGTGTTGAAGCACGCCGACAGGGTCTTGACCACCGCCGAGTCATTACGAGAAGATGCTATTATCAACGCCAAGGTACACGGGAGGAACATCAAAACGGTCCCAGAATGTTATGACTCAGAATTTTGGAAACCCTCTGGAGAAAAGGATGATGTAGTAATGACTGTTGCTTATGTGAACGATAGTGTTATTAGAAGAAAGGGACTTGAAACCTTCGTTGAGGCGGCAAACTATCTGCCGGAGGCAAAATTCATCTTGATTGGTCCAGATGTAGACGGTTCTGTTAGGCGTCTCAAATCCATGGCGTCTTCAAATGTGGGGTTCCCTGGCTTTATTCCCGAGACAGAACTGCCTAAATGGTATAGCAAGGCTAAAGTGTACTGTCAGCTCTCGAGATACGAGGGGATTCCCAACGCATTATGTGAAGCTATGCTTTGTGAATGTGTGCCAGTTGGAACTGATTACTGTGGGATTCCAACAGCAATGGGTGACACAGGATTCTATGTTCCTTATGGAGATGTGGAAGCAACGGTGCGGGCAATCAAAAAAGGGTTGCACTCTGATAAAGGTAAGGAGGCAAGAAAAAGGATTAGTACAATGTTTTCTTTGCAGAAAAGGGAAAGAGAACTGGTCAACGAGGTAGAGGAGCTACTGAACTAAAAACAATATCCTTTATAAGTCCCAAGAATATGAATATGGGAAACGTACCAGAAAGGATAGCGCCTGACAAGAAACAGTCAGCGTTTTGGCTGCGACAACACATAGGCAGGTATGTTTTTGCAGCACAATTTGCTAATGGTACCGTTTTAGATATAGCCTGTGGACCTGGTTATGGAGCAAAGTATTTGATGAATAGTGTTGCCAAGACAGTGGTAGGGGGTGATTATTCAGAACAGGCTATACAACATGCCAGACTCCATTACTCACAAGACGGACTCTCCTTCCTGCGTTTAGATGCCCAGCAACTGCCATTTCGTGATAACTCCTTCGATGTGGTAGTCTCCTTGGAGACGATCGAGCATCTAGAGAGATACAAAGATTTCTTACACGCTTGTAAACAGATGCTCAAGGAGGACGGCATCTTTATATGTTCGACGCCCAACTCAAGGGCCACTTTGGGCTCTAGAGATCCCTACCATTTTAAGGAGTTCTCCGTAGGGGAGTTTTATGAGCTAATAGCAGGATACTTTACAGAGGTAAAGCTTTATGGACAGGATTTTTTAAAGAGAATAGATATATTAAAAAGAGAATTGATATGGAGAATAATGCCTTTAATTTACCTGATTCCCCAATCAATTCAAAATAGTCTCAGGAAATTATTCTTCCCAGAGAATTATCTTGTCTCTTTGGCAGAAATATACAAGAACTACAACGGAAGGTTAGACAAGGTAATAGACGGCAAATATATTCCGTCTTTACTAACCCAAAGTTACCCTCTCCCAGGCACCATAGTAGCTGTCGCAAAGAAGCAAAGGATAAACAAGCGTCAGAATACGAATGTATAAGGAGCAAAAGATATGAGCAAAGAGACTTTGAAAGCAGGGGTAGTTGGCTGTGGCTTCATAGCCCAGAATGCCCACATACCTTCGATACTCAAATGCAGAAACGTCAGGTTAGCAGCCATTTGCGACAGGAACGAAGATTTAGCAAGGAGCGTTGCCAGAAAATTCCGGATTGCCAAATACTACACTGATTTCAAGGAAATGCTGGATGTGGAAAAACTTGACGTGGTAAATGTCTGCACCTCAATAGATACACATGCCTCTTTAGCCATCCAGGCGATGGAAGCTGGCTGCCATGTTTTTACCGAAAAGCCCTTGGCGCTCAATACCAAGGATGCTGATGAAATGATACAGGTGTCGAAGAAAAATAATGTGAAACTGGGCACCAATCATCACCTCCTTTTTATACCTCCCATTCAAAAGATAAGACGCATCCTGGATAAAGGCACTATAGGAAATTTAATAAGAGTGGAAATCAAGCAGAGCTGTCCACCGCAGGACTTCCCCATAATCGCCGACCCAAACCACTGGTGGCATAGATTGCCCGGAGGGGTGTTTGGCGATACCTTACCGCACCCAATATATTTAGCAAGGGAATTCCTGGGTGAGATAGAGCCTGTCGCAGTCTATCCCAAGAAAATGGGCAACCTTGACCATATGCGTTTTGATGAAGTCCAGATAATTCTGGAAGGTGAGAAAGGCGTGGGGACAATTATTTCATCATGTAATTGGCCCAGCCTGTGGATGATTGATATTTTCGGGACAAAAAAGAATATACACGCGAACCTCCATAATTCAGTAGTAATCACATACGGCGGGAAAACAGACATGGGAAAGGGCATTCCCTCTCTGTATGCCAGGGAAAATATGCAGCGAAGCTTCCGGATATTAAGCGATACATTCATTGCGGGATTGAACTTCATTCAGGGAAAGCATCGCGGAATTCCCACCGGGATCAGGAAATTCATGGAAAGCATCCAGAATGGTACCGAACCACCCGTTACCGCTGAAGATGGCAGAGAGGTTTTGAGGGTATTGGAGAAGATAACCAGCCAGATGGTGTAACCCAAAATGGTCCTGACGTTTCCACTAGCACCTAGTTGTTCCCATGCAACTCAACCAAGAGCCGAAAAACATTCTAAAAGATAGAATAAGAAAATTGGAGAATTACTGTGTCATATGAAGCAGGTGGCAAAAACAGAGGCACCAAATATTATTCTAATAACGATTGATGCCCTGAGATATGACCACTTACGCCGCTACGGCTATCAAAAGATGACATGGGGCTCTTCCGTCTTCTTAGAAGCTTTAGTTTGGCTTCGTCAGAGTCGACCCAGGCTACCCGGTGAACCTGCATTAGCCAGACAACAAGCAGCTACCAAGCCAACATAGCCAGCACCGATAACTACGAGAGCCATTATTCACATTATAGGCGGTCTAATACAGATGAATCAATATCGTAAGATTGCCACGCCTTGGCCCCTTCGCTGCGCTCGGGGTTTCAGCTCACCGCAATGACATAAAGAAATGCCGCTACACCGAAAGCCTGCGGGCAAGGACATAAATAGCTACCACAGCCTGAGCGCCAAGCCAGGCATAGCCAATACCGATTATGCCAGTTACCGGCATAATCAGATAACTGGCTAAAAACACCGATAAAGCGATGAATCCCCAGATTGCCATCAACTCCTTTATCCTACCTGTAACTCGAAGTATGCCGGTATAGATATGAGTAAGCGCTAATGGCAGGCTGGAGAGGCTCAGAACCCAGAGTAAATGCAAGGCATTTAGCGAATAGCTCTGCCCGAAGGCAAGCAGCACCCACTTCCCCACCAAAATAAGCACGATGACTGCAGGTATTAGCAGCAAGAAGGTAAATTTGAGAGAGCGAGTGACATTTTCCTTTAATTTATCCTCAAAATGAGACCCTTCAGCAAAAAGTGATTGGGAAACTGCCGCAGGGATGGCGAAGAGCAAGCCAGCCATCATCCAACCAATATAGAAGTAGGCATTTTGTTCGGCACCAAGAACATTGACCACCATCAGCGGCAGAATGAATGGGAGACAAGTCGAAAATAGATCGGCCAGGTAGTTGCCACTGGAATAACGCCACATGTCCTTCAGCAACTTTAGCTTTAGGGTCGGCAGCGGCTTATAGGAATCCTGAACTTTAGGCAAGAACAGCAAAACAGAAACAGCCACAGCTACCGTCACACCAACACCCCAGGAGGCAACTATGCCAAAGGTATGGAAAAAGAGGACAAAAAGAATAGGCAAGGGAAGCCTGAGCACTGAAAAGATAATACCTCTATACAGCATAAAGTTAGCTCTTCGCCGGGCTATGAAGGTGTAATTCACCAGGCCTGATAGCGTCAATAATATGGTAAAAACGATGAAGGCTGAGGCGAAGACGGCATTTTTCGTAACGAAGGCTAGAGCTGGAGACCAGAATCCCAGGCCAGCAAGAAAAATGCCCGCTACCACCAGGCTGACGAGGCCACCCAGGGTATAGCAGGAGTTTATCAATTCCTGTGGTTTATCAGAGTGGGGCAGGAAGCGAACAAGAGAGATATTCAAGCCAACCAGGCTTATGATGCTAACGAGGCTCATTGCTGAGATTGTGGCCGAACCAAGTCCTACGTCAGCTTCGGTGTAAAATCGAGCCACTACGACCCAGAAGAAGAAGCCGAAAACAGCCATAACGGCGGTATTGAGCATCAGGTAAAAGGCATTGCTATAGAGAGGAATGGCGACAAACTGCTTCAGCTTTTCCCTCGAGGTGATTATACCTATGGCTTCAGCAATTACCTTAAAGGGAGGGAAATCGGACAACCTCATTCAGTGTACTCAAATATCTTCACCGGATACGGTGATGATGACGCATAAACCAGCTCATAATGCTCCATTTTCTTCAGCGGCACAGGGCTTTTGAACGCGTCCACACCTACTATTCTGTAATTCTCAGAAGCATGGCTTGCTACAAAATCTCTGGCTTCTTCATAGGTGGAAAAAGACCGTGAGCTGGTGATTTCTTTATACCTCATGCCCTGTCGATCCACCTGCTCCCTATACGAAATGACTATCGTGGCATTCTCAGAGGGGGCTACCGCTTGCCCATTGAAGTTATACAGCCTGACAACGGTGGAGTTATAGTAAGAGGGATAAAACAGCCTGAACGGCTGCAATACCCCACCTTCCGCAGGCGCATAGTAGATGTCATAAAAATCACTTTCACTTTTGCCGGCCCAGACCACCATGGCGTAGAACTTATAGACGGGCATGGCATAATCAATCATCACATATTCTCCCCCCAATTCATCCATTATTCGATTAGCCGTGGTCTCGTTCTCGGAGGTAAGGAATTTGCCGACGATCGGGGCAGCCAGCGCCTGAAACGGACTGGCAATCGGTATGCGCCGCCCAACACGGGTTATCCAGTGTCCATAATCCCACCACGACATTATGCCATAGGCTGTCTCGGGATAATCATAATCCTCAAAGCCGTGGCCTTCTCTAGGAGGGAAATCATATAGCTGATAATAGTAATTGGGGTCATCAAAAGGCTCAGGGCTATTCTCCCTTAACCATACCAGCGCACTATACCAGTCAGCGTCAACCGCAACCGGTCCCCTGCTGGCACTTGCCTCCAGTTTCCCAAAGGAAAAGCCCTGTCCAGGGGATATATTGGGGAAGAAGACCAGGAAAAAGATAGCTATTCCAGCCCCAATTACCTTTATCCAGGTAGCTCTGGGCTGCAAGAATCTTCTTTCGCTTACTTTTTCCTCCGCCTTTTTCTTTTTCTTCTTCGTGGTATATGTTTTCACTATTTCCCCGGGCCTGGTCAGTAGTTTGCCCAACCCAGCGAAGTCCAGGGCTCTCCAGGAGAAATAACCGGTGAGCAAAGCCGCATTTACGGCAAAGTAGTACGAGTAGCGCCGCTGAGCTAACGTTGCCACCATTATTACCACGCACCATACCAGGAACAGTGTCTTATCGGCGCTCCTTTCTTTAACAGCACGGTAAACGAGCAATCCCAACGCAACAAAGGCGATGAACAACGAAGTGGTGAAGTTAGACCATGCCATGGCAAAGTCGAGAGGTCGCGCCTCCTGGATAGTAAGGCCTCCAGCTACTCGTGGAGCAAAGATACGCAAATTGCCAAGCATCGAATGAAGCAGCGAAGGGTCAACGGCCCAGAAAATGAGAAGCCCAATGCCGGCAACTCCAAGCAATACCAGGGGATAGTAAGCAGGTTTCACCCCCTTGCGCACCATGAATCGGGAAACACCGCTTAATGCCAGCGGGGCAATTATGGCGATTATCACAGAGGTCTGTACCACAGCTACTAGAGTTATTTTAGGTAAAAAAGGAATGGACATTATGGCAGCGATGGCAAAAGTCAATACGCCGATGATACACAAGTAATCGGTTGATTTGTTTCTTAAATGGTCCACGATGAACTGAATTCCGAGATAAGCAAAGATGATGAGCAACAGCATCAGCGCACCCAGCCAGGTAATAAAGAGAATACCAAGGAAAATGCCAGCTAACAGGGTATAGATGAGAGGCTTCCTTAGAACTGCCCAATCCTTGTTTATCAAGTGGCTGAAAGATATCTCTCTCTCCCTGGCTCGTTTAACCGCCATAATCAAAAATAGAATGGTTGTTGTGCTAAATAGAACCTCAGCGACATGGTGGTCAGTGAAGCCCAGAAGGGAGCGGCTCAAGAATTCACTGGGCAATACAACCAGTATGGCAGCCGATATTGCGCCCACCCAGCGATTGAATAGCTCCTTGCCAATGAAATACACCGGGATAACTGTCAACGCACCGAGAACAGCGGGGGTAAAGGCACCGACTGTCTCTACCAGATGCTGGCTGGGATGCCCCAGCCCAATTATCCAGGCAGCTCCGCCGATGAGCCAGGTATAGAAAGGCGGCCATGGTACTACAAGACCATGGGGATAATTAGAATAGGCGTCAAAGTAAATACGATGGGGGAAATGTTGAACCAGGTTATCCACCAATCTCATGTGATACCAGGGGTCGGCTCCTTTGAACCACACTGAGCCATCGGAAAAAACCTGGTCGTAGGGAAAATACACCCGGATAAATAATGCGATGCCACAGAGGGCAAATACGATTATACCGGCGATAGCCGCCGGGGAAAGTTTAATCCGCCTTCCTTGAGATCCTTTCCGCTCCCCACTAAAAAGCTTGCCTCGCCATGCTTTAAGTTGTTCACTCATCTGGCTATTCTCAGAAAAATCACCTTTTAGCTCGCTTCAGGCAATATAATACTACATCGCTGCCCAATATAATAGAGAATGCAGGAAATGAGGTTATGCACAGGAGTAACCCTTCTTATATCCTCATACCACCGAAGAACAACCCTTTCTGTCATTGCGAGCGAAGCGTGGCAATCCCGGCAGGGCGTGAGATTGCTTCGTCGCTACCGCTCCTCGCAATGACAGGGTGGTGTGTCATTGCGAGCCCCTTTTTAATTGTCATTGCGGTGAGCCAAAGCCCTGAATGTAGTGAAGGGGAAACGTGCCAATCCTACCCCTCTGTCATTGCGAGCCCCTTTTTAATTGTCATTGCGAGCGAAGCGTGGCAATCTCGGGAAAAGTGAAAAGGCAAAAGTCAAAATGCAAAATGACAGAGCAAAGTTCAAAAATGTAGTGCGAGGCTTTAGCCCCGTGCTGCACGACCCTGAAGGGTCGCACTACAAACTTTGGAGGTGAAGAATTTAACCTGGGGATTGCGGAGCTTGTTCCGACTAAAACGAAGAATCCCATCTAATTTGCTTCGTCGAGTTCCTTCACTCCGTTCGGCATTCCTGCAATGACGGAAACGGAAGTCGCCAATGAGAGCACGAAATTGAAAGAGATGACGATTGTGGTTATAATGTTTATGTTTGTGGTGGGCGTAGCCCAGTGGTTAAGGCGCCAGGTTGTGGCCCTGGAGATCGTGGGTTCAAATCCCACCGCTCACCCTTTGTAAATTATGCGCCTATAGCTCAGCGGAACAGAGCACCGGTCTTCGGAACCGGGGGTCGTGGGTTCGAATCCCTCTAGGCGCGCCAGCTAAATGGTCAGATTCTCCAACATCATCTGCCCGAGTTCTCTCTTTGAGCACTATATCAAACGGCAAAGCCGCCACTTCGCAAAGTCCTAGTATTACACACCCACAGGTCAACCGTTATGCCCTAAGAAGGCCCTGAGCTAGCTTGCTAACCTTTCTCTCAAAAAATCCCACTGTCTCAACGATTACCAACGACCCAATGTTTTTCCCCCTGCTCTTTCCTTCTCCCCCAAAGATATAAACAAACGACACAAAAATTCACTCCAGACGGCAGGCCCTTCGGCCAGCATCGTTTCCTTAAGCAGAGTTCCTGGAGATGCGCCTAAATA
>Ga0315543_1001800_pt1 | contig 22196 bp, 28 predicted proteins | sample SalMarSW160210MG_2_FD_203098 | JGI IMG/M metagenome (GOLD analysis project Ga0315543, IMG submission 203098) | Salt marsh sediment microbial communities from the Plum Island Ecosystem LTER, Massachusetts, United States - Salt Marsh Sediment SW1601-210 ...
CCCCAAAATGGGAGTACCTAATCGTCCACTCCAAGGAATACGTTAATGGAAAACTTGAACCAGTTGATGTCCTTGCCCAAGTGGAGCGAATTGTTTCTAGAAGCGAAGTTATGACTCAACAGCTAGATGTTGAAGCTTTGGAAAGAATCAAGCGAGCAGGAATAGATGAGATCAGGACTTTGGGACAAGCTAGGGTACTTGGTTACATTGTGGAACGAAGTGAAGGCAGAAAAGAAGTTCTTTTGCCTAGAAGAGCTATAGTTCCTGGCCAACACATCTATATTGCACCTAAAGAAGTTTTAACCAGTTTCTTCTCATATCCCTTAAAAGAAGCCCTTTACATCGGAGACCTAATTTCTAGACCCGACGTGCCAGTTTATCTTTCAACTTCAGGTTTCAGGAGACACCTCGCCATCATTGCTCAGACCGGTGCAGGTAAAAGCTACTGCGCAGGAGTCTTCATCGAAGAACTCTTAGACAAAGGAGCAACCATCCTAATCATAGACCCTCATGCAGATTATGTGTTCCTTCCATTGGCCGAAAGCGGCGAAAAATATGGTCAATCCAACAGAATAACTGTATTCCGAAATCCTGCGAGCACTGGCCGCTATAGTACAAAAGAGGTCGGAAATCTACAGTCGTATGAAATTTCCTTCCAAGACTTGTCATTCGACGAAGTTTGTGACGTAGCTGGCATCCGCGAGAGTTACAGTAACATCCGGGAAGCTGTCCGTGTAGGAGTAGCACGGCTAAAGGAAGAGGAAAGACATTACCTGCCAAACGATTTGATGACAACTCTTGAGGAAATTAAGGACAACCCAGAGGAGCAACGAGACTTAAGAGTGGGTGCAGCCAGTGCAATTAAATACATTCGAAGATTGGCATACCTTAAAGTGTTTGGGCTGCAATCAACTTCAACCGAATCTCTTCTCAAGCCCATGCACGTTTCTGTCATCGATCTCTCAGGATTAGAAGACATCAGCATGAACTACATCACATCGAGAATCCTTATAGACACGTTCAACGTCGTTGCAAACGGCGACTTCAACTATCCAGTTTTTGTGATACTTGAAGAAGCCCACAAATTCATTCCTGGAAGCGACCAACAAACATTCTCCTCATCTATCATAAACAAAATAGCAGCTGAAGGAAGAAAATTTGGAATATTCTTGCTTCTAATCACTCAGCGCCCCTCAAAGGTCCACCCTGACAGCCTAAGCCAATGCAACAGCCAAGTCATCATGAAACTCACAAACCCCCAAGACCAGAAAGCAGTAGCAGAGAGTTCCGAAAGGCTAAGTCAAGACCTCCTCAACGATTTGCCCGGTCTCAATCCAGGAGAAGCTGTTGTTGTTGGAGAAGTCACTAAAGCCCCTGTCATGCTAAAAGTCAGACCCAGAAAAACGAAGGAAGGGGGAGCAGACATCGACGTGGTCGAAAAACTGAGACAAGCTCGACAAGAATTGAAAGTTGACGATATTGTCGAAACAGAACGCAAACGACAGCTTCCCTTCCGCGGAAAGTTTTCAGAGGTGTAAAAAGTGAGTATTCAAGTTTTACTCACAGCCGACAACCATCTAGACCCACCAGCAGTTATGTTTGGACCCAGACGATATGAGCGAAAAATGGATTTTTTGAAGTGCTTTGAGACCGTGGTTAACTACGCTTTGGATAATCGTCCTGACCTCTTCCTTATAGCTGGAGATTTCTTCGATCACATACAACCTAGAAACCCCACCAGAGCTCGAGCAATGGATTACTTCAGAACTTTACACGAAAAAGGAATCAAGGTGTTCCTAATAAGCGGACACCACGACACTCCGAAAAGCATGGAGCAAGGAAGTTCTCCAATATCCATCTACAATAACTCAAAATATGTTACATATTTCCAAGATTCGTATCAACCAACACAAGCAACCCTAAATCTTGATGGACAAAAAATAATCGTTTCTGGAATCAGTTATGACCCCACACTCACTTGGAACGTTGACCCTCTAGAGACAATCAAGTTGACAAAGTCAGGGGACATAAATATTTTTATGCTCCATTACCCCATCGAAGGCTTCAAAGGCTGCAGACCAAGTCTTGAACCTGTTGTTAGACCCAAATCCATTCCTGATGGACTTCAACTGGTCGCTGCAGGCCACTTGCATCAACATCAGAAAAGCCAAATCAAAGGAACAGATGTAATTTATCCCGGAAGCACAGAACACGTCAGATTCCTAGAAGCAGAAGAAGACAAGGGATTTGTTTGGATAGATCTTGATAAAAAAGGAGTTTCTTCCACAGAGTTCATAAAGACCCCAGCAAGAGAGCTCCGAACAGTTGACATAAATCTTCCAAAGAAAGGAAACCTAACCTCGTTTCTAAAAGAGGAGCTTTTGAAACTTGAAGATCCCGAGCTAGCTCTTCGCATCAAACTAGTAGGCAATGTTAACGTAAAACAGCTTACCACCTACAGACGTTCAGACCTCCTATCATTTGCTCAAAACAAATTCTTCACCCTAGTTCCCGACGAGAAAGAAATAACCATTGAAAATGTTGAAAAAATTGAACCACTTCCCAGAACAACACCCTTACAGGAAGTACGCCGCTACTTCAACAATAGAATCAAAAAAGCAGAGAAAAAAGAGGAAGAAGAGCTACTTCTAGACGCTCTAAAGCTATGTGAAAGACGACTTGAAGAGGCAGGAGCATGGTAAAGCTTCAAAGCATATACGTAGCGAACTTCAAGAAACCCTCCCTAGCTGAACCATTAGTTTTTCCAGAAACACATATATTTACAATAATTAACAATGTTTTAGAGGAAATGTAAAACATTTCTTGCATCCAAAAAAAGGGTTGCACGCTTTTTAAACGGCAAAAATTTTTTGTGTTCTCCTAGAAGAATAATGTTTTTATACAATTTCCAAAGATAATAAGTAACAAAGAGATACAGGTGAACTATTTGACAAAAGAAAAAGAAACCAAGATAGGAGACTATACCCTCAAACCCGCAAAAGAAGAGGAACTACCAACAAGAGGAAAATGGAAAAGGCTAGCTCTTCAATTCATTGATGAAATAGATAGACTCCCCGAAAGATACCTTAAAATCGAAAACATCAAAACCCAAGAAGAATATGACTCTCTCTACGATGCTTTAAAGAAGTCAATAGAGAAAAATAAGCTAACCATAGAAGCGAAGAGGGAGATTGTGGATGGCAAGTTCATAATCTTCTTACTCAAAGACCTGCGATACTTCATTAAATGACGGGTCTAATCTCCAAATATTTTTTTTCCCAATAAGGAACGAATTGCTTAATCCATTCTCCGAAATTCTTAGGCTTCTCCACTTCAACACCTAGAAGCTCTCTCATCATTTTGCTAGTCTTAATGAACATATAGTGATCCATCAATGTTTTTGCATCCTTCCAATTCCCCTGTTTCATAACAACTTCGAGACTGACATCATGCTCAGAGGCTTGAGTGGCGAAAGTGTGCCGTAGAATGTAAGCTCCCGCTCCCTTGACGATCAGCTTGTCTATGCCCTGTTTTTTCCCTACCTCTTTCAGTTCTTCAGTGTAGTTTCTGATGCTCCGTTTGAGGAGTCTATCAGTCAGCTTCAGTCGCATGTCACTAACATAGCGTCTAAGAAGGCTCATAGTCTCAGGGATAAAGAATCGGGGAATATGCTCCTTCGTTTTTGACTCGTAGTAGTAGATGTAGTTCTTGCCGAAATTGATGTCGCTAACTTTGATTCCCGTCATTGAAACGGGTCTCGCTCCGCATTGAAGGTCTAAAACCACAAAGATAAGAGTGTCAAGCCTTCCGATGCCCTCAAACAGTTTAATGATCTCTCCATTCTCAAGATACCATTGTTTTCGTGTTCCGAGAGGTCTTTTAGGAACTCCCTCAAGAGGCTTCTTAAGATCATAAAGAGACAATCCTGTAAAAGCTCTTCTCAAACTGGTTGCGTTGTATGGTGAAATATCCTTAGTTACATTGATGTAGAGAGTATTATCCTTCCCTCTAACCATAGGCTTACGAAGCTCCAAAACATCTTCTTGAGTCCAATCTACAGGTTCCTTTTTCCCGAGAAGCTTCCAAGCAACCAACAAAGGAGTTTTAATCTTGTTCGCATATTTGTGGTCTTTCAGTCTCTTCCATGCTTCAGTGTTCGTAAATTCTGTCACATAACGGGGTTCAATCTTCCTAGCCTTCTTCACAGTCCCTTCAGGATACATCTCAATAATCTTGTAGATTGTAGGTCTGCTAATCGTCTTGCCAAATTCCTCTTTGAAAGCCCTCTGAGCCTTCGTTATGCCCTTCCACTTTCCCCTCCGCTTTTTCATTTTAGAGAAGAGAAACTCAACTTGCCTTCGATTCAATCTCACAGTGGACATTTTGACCAGTTGTAAAATATGTTTCTTCTAGCATTTAACCTTTTTTACAAATTGGATAATTGGATACTGGATATGTGTTCGACAATAAGGGCTAAACTAGAATTACAACTTTGCCTTTGTCCTTGCCAGTCAACATCAGGGCTAGATTGCTACTCAACCTGACACCCATCAAAGGCGGAGTTATGATGCGCCAAAAATCAAACTCATAGACTACAGTCGGACCAGAAGCAGTGTTTAGTTGAAAGCGGATACGAACCTTAGAAATCTTACTCCGTTCAAAGGTTTTTTCAATCCACACTTGACTAGTGAAAGCGCCTTCATAAACGTCCAGCCAAGTATCAGTCGCGGGAATGTAAACATCAATATCTATCGCATCTATGGTTACGCGATTGTAAGCGTTAAAACGAATCTTATCGCTGGTAATAGGATTGTCAACCGTTAGAATAAGAAATGAGTTCCATCCAGTAGTATAGGGGGAAACGTATTCAGCATATTTGCTTATATCATCATCATAAGCTTTTTCTTCGTCCTTCCACTTAGAGTCAGGGTCTTCGAAGCCAGTTGGGCTAAACCAGTCTTCATTCGGAGGAGGCTCAAAAGTTGTTTTTCCGTAGCCAGTCACAGTTAGATTGGAAGGGGGCATAAAGAAAGAGTAGGGGTTCTGCGCGATTTCCGTGCTATTTCTTAGCCATTTGTCGAATATGTATTCGCCTGTGGGAGTGTATGTAAGCGTTACGAGGGTTCCTTCGTCTATCGGATATGCTCCTGCGGGGGGGGTTGTGTCGCCTTTTTCGTCATGTCCAACAGTTAAATAGTAAGTTGGTGGCGGAGGAGGCGCAACGTATTCGCCGTAAACAAGAAAACAAAAGTCTTTATCGCTAAAGCTTCTCCAAGCTGAAGCGGAATAATAGCTTTCGTTGCCGTCATGGGTAGCCTGATCCCCTGACGATGCTTTACACCAAACACCATTATTGCTATTAAGAGACCCGTCATTAACTTGAACTTCAATACAGTATTTTTGGTCTTTTGAGACTTCATACTGGTTTGCGCCCACAAAATTGAAGGCTATCTCAGAGTAGCTAGTTCCTAAAGTGGCGATGTCAACCAGTTCGCTTGATGCAAGAGGAGAACCCGTAGGCTTAGCGTTAGTCCCATACGTTCCAGTCATAGAATATAAGCATGCTTTCAGGTGTCCAGTCGGAGAGCCAACCCTCTTCAGATAGAATTTTGTTTGAGTTAGCTTGTATGTTTCCTCTATCGTTTTGACTGTGAAGGCTTGACCGTATGCACTAGCGAGGCTAGCAGATGGATGAACTGCAAGTAAAGCGTGATCGCTAGTGTAGTGGCTTTGGCTATGTCCATCCAACAATGTAGCCATAGGTTCACTTCCTTCCCCTAGAAGCATTGACGCTATCAAAAACGATGAGAGAATGAGGATTATGGCAGTTAGGGTTAGATACTTGTGTTTCATCGTAAGATGTAAGATATGCGGGGCGTGATATAACTGTTATTCCCATTTTTATGTCCTCACGATCTGCGTCAAAAATCCAGCATCCCAAATAAAGGTTAAGGTAAACTTTTGATCTTCTCCCTCATATCCACCTATCGTGTCAATGTTTCCATCTTCGTCATAAGCAAAAGCCAGCTTATCTAAAACCTTAGTTTTGCTTGTGAGACCGTAAGGGTCAAAGCTGATTCCGCCTTCGATTGACTCGATCTTCTTGATGGTTGTGATCTCACTAATTTTGTTGATGAGGTCTATCAGACCGATGGATGTAAGGTTTTGTAGAGTGTCGATTGTTCCGATCGCAGTTATGGCATCTACAAGCTCAACGCTTTCAAGGTTCTGAATGTTCACAATGTCAGTGATGGAGGAAACGGCTTTGATGAGGTCGAGGTTTTCCAACGTCTTTATTGTAGTGACCTCGGTTATTTTGCTAATCAGATCAACTAGGTCGATCTGTTTGATGCGATCTAAAAGGCTCTTATAATCTTCTCTTTCATCCTGTGTCATAAGCCCTGTTAATGGTTGTTCCGCTCCATAGTAGATACAGCCCTGAGCGTAATATTCGGATAGAATCCTTGTCGGAGGGCTAGTTTGAGTGCAGTAGAGAACTCCGTTGACATCTTTATGATAAGGGCAATTCTTGCATGATCTCAGGTTTAGGGCTTCAGGCTTACCCTTAAAGAACTTCTCTACTTCACCTGCAAACCGTTCAAGACCGTCAAAGAAGCTCATGATTATTTGCCTGCTAAGAAGCCTTTGACGCTTGCCTTCGCTCCTGCCAACCATATCTGAGTTGCTGTAGGCGCTGAACTTGACTGATTCGCGTATCCTCCGAATCGAATCCAGTAATATGTTTCATCATGGACTGCATTTTTAGCCCAGTCAGAAGGCAGAGTGTAGTTTACTTCCATAGCTACGCCATAGTCTCGGCTTCCATCCGTTTCGTCCACTACATCCTCAAGAGCCGTCCATGCAGAGCCATTCCAATACTCCCACTTCATCAATGGATTGTCAGGATAGTCTTTCTCAGAGCCGTTTTCGATGGTTATCGCGAGAGATGTGAACTGTGCAGCTGACCCATAGTAGATGTAGTCCCTCCTGTCAGAAGGATAGTTGCTGTGTGGAGGAAGTTTAACATCGTTTGTTGCTGCGCTATTCGCGTCTGTGGTTTCGTCAATCCAAGCGTCACCTTCAGTAGTATGGCTAAAACACTTGCCAACAACACCGAATTCTTCCGCTTTCGCTTGAACTTTTATGAAAGCCCAAGCGTCTGTTATGGATAGAGTGGCTACAGCTTGAGCCGCCAAGTCTGTTTCAGCTACGATCTCCTTCCAAAAGTCAGGGTCAATGCAAGCAAGCACCTTATATTTCATGCCCAAAGTCGCGTTTGTGTTCTTGAGATAAAGGAAAGGAGCCTTGTAGAGTCTAGCATCGAAGATTTTGCTGTCCTCGTAGGTAGTGCCTAAAAGAGTGTTGTCTTCATAGAGCTTTATTCTTTTGAATTTTGATCTAGTTTTGCTGCTATCTACCCTTTCCTGAAATTTGAGTAGCCTAGTGGCTGTGTCTTTTCGGTCACTTTGACCGTAAACTCCATCACGTATTCTTTCACTCATTTTCAATCATACCTCTTTTTCTTCCGTTTCGCCCTAGGCTTGTATGTTGTCTTCACATAGGTTTTCCTTTTTTCTTGAGCTGTCTGTCTGAACTTTTTGCCCTTCCGATCCTTGATTCGTGAAGACTTCCCAAATCTGTGTTTTCTCTTCTTAGGATGCATATACGGGTAGCTCGGATGCTTGTGATATTTTTTGCTTTTGGGCATTTAGAATAATCCTCCAAAGAATGATGCTACTGAACCCATCCACATCTCAATGAATAGGACTATGCTGATGAGAATGGCGGCAAAGTTCAGAACTAACAAAAGTAGTTTCAACTCCGACATAGTAAGAGACCTCCAAGCCCAAAGAAGAATAGGCATCCTGCTAGAAATTCGTGACAGTCAACGTCTGACATTTCGATTATCACTCCTTTTGTATACCATTGATGAGCCAACACTAGGATTCCCCCAACGATCAGAAGAATGGCTATGATTTTGTGTTTGCTCATTTTTTAGGCACAACTCCTAGACCCTGAAGACATAGTATAAAGATGGGAGCGGCAATCAGAGCCAAAGGTGGCATATAGAGTAAGCCAACAATCAACATGCCGATGGCGAAGTTTAATCCTATGAGGTAGCCCCAGTTCATTTTTCCTCTTTGCCTCCTTTGAATATGTTCCACAGGTAGGTTGCCGAAACATACATGCCTCCGATTATGAGTAGCCCTAAGATTACCCAAAACCAATTTCTGCCAAGCCATAGACTCATGATCTGAGCTTTCGTGAACACTTTTTCTTCGCTCATTTTGATCAATCCATCTTTACGATCCTTCTCTCATGGAAGGTCTGACCAGTTACAGGGTCAACATATTTAGTGTCTTGAACTCCGTAGCCAACCGCTTCTGCTGTGCAGTAGCCTTCAACAGGGCATGGAAGAACTCTAACCTCTGCAGATACGGCACGTTCTCTTGCACCGCTAGGCAAAACGGCGGGGGTCGGTTCAAGTGGTCTTTCAGGCTCAGGCTTTGCGGGAAGAACCTCAATTCTGTCTGCTCTCCCCTGTTCCCCGATCGGTGTAGCCTCATGAATAGGCTCTGAGGGAAGCGGTTCTATAGGCTCTATCGGAGCTGTGGCAACGGGTTTTTCAGGTAGAGGGGTCACGCTTTCAACAGGCTCAAGGGGTTTAGGAGGCTCTTTCGGAGTTATAGGCTCCACTGCCTCAATCTCAAAGAATTCGCATATTTGGTTCCACAAATCAGTTAAGAATCCCATTTTTAGATCAATGCCTCCTTTACTCTTCTGACAAGCTCATCGAAAGCTGACTCTCCCGTTGGAGGTAATGGTTCGCCACGCTGTAAGGCTTGGATGCTTGCCCAGATGTCTTTGATGTCTATGGTGTGACCGTCTACGATGTTGGTTGCGTCTCTTATCCGCTGATCTAGTGTGCTCATTTTGTCGGTGAAGTCTTTGATCTGACTGTTCAGAGAGCCTATGTTACTTTGTGCGTCTCTGATCTGCTCATCTAAAGTGCGCATTCTGCTATTGACATCGGCGATTATCTCGTTGACCTTTGATTGGATGTTCTTGACTTGAGTATTCATAGAGCTTACGGTTCTGTCTAGGTTCCCAACGTCTGCGAGAGCCTCAGATATGCTGACTTGAGCATCTCTGATTGTGGCTTCTGCCGTTTTGACCCTGCCAATTACATCGTTGATTGCAGGCACAACTTCATTGTTGATCTTGGCTTGGAGGGGGTCGATGAGGTTCTTTTGAATGTAGGCTTTGGCTTCGTCAACCTGTCCTTTGATCTGACCTAGAACATTGTTGACCTGTCCCTCAAGAACTTCAAAGGTTTTGCATGCCTGCAAACACCAATCATCATAAACTTGAGTGCATTTGGCGTTGTAGTGTGATTTGAAGATGTTGATTAATCCGTCCTGTATGTAGTTCAGAGGGAACCAGTCAGGAATAAGAGAATCAACGAAATTGCATTTTCCTTCGCAGTCTAGCCAAAAGAGAGCTTCGCCTACAAGACCGATCTGATGAACAACGTCCCTGAAAACTCCGTTATACCAGTCAGAGTGACGGGTTCGGTAGTTGGTTGGAGTTTTTCGTGTTACATAAACCATCAGCTAAACCTCATTTAGAGCCTAGTTTTCCGATGGCTACTCCAACAATACCGGTTATAGAAGCTACGATTGCGGCGGCGACAGTTCCGTCTAATCCAGTGATTATTAAATTAGTGACTTCTATGACTGTCACAGAGCCTATTCCAAAACAGGCGATCAGGGCTTTGAATTTGTCCTCCAACGCTCAACCCTTCTACAGGTTGAACACTGGGACAAGAATCAACAGCACTAAGGCAACGACTTTGCTTATGGTAGCTCCCAAGAAGGGCTTCCACAGCAAGAGAACAGCGGCAAGAGCGGCGATTGCGATCCCGATTATGCCGATGCTGCCTGAAGATTCTACGATCTTCCAATGCTTCTCTCGTAAACCTGCGAGTGTTGATTGTAGGGTCATGTTTCTTTTTCCTCCTATAGACAATATCTCTCCAAAACTCTCAGTCCCGCGTTGGTTGCGGCGGATGGAATGTTCAACTGACTGGTCAAAGATGTGTATTTGGCGGTAGGCAAGCCTGAAGGAAACTCTACCATAAAGAAACCAGTTGGCAGAGCGTTTTGATACTCTACTTTGTCCTGTTCTTTGATGTGAGTCATTTTTGTTTCGTTGAAGATGCGCTTCTCTCCCTCTTTGGTTCGAGCTATGATTCTGAGCTTGTCAAATTCTGTATCCGAGAGGGTTCCATCATCGTCTACGGTGTAGAGATAGCCGAAAACATTGTAGGCTCTTTCATGGTCGTAATCTTGCCATAGTGTGTCAGTTCCATATTTCTTCCATCTCAGGTATTTTTCGATGAGCAAAGCCCAATCGCCTGAGACTTCCCGTCCTGCCGATTCAAAGAGAGTAGCGTTAATATAGTGATAGTTTGAGCCTGCGGGGGCGTTGTCTTTCAGTCTGAGAACAATGCTAGAGAAGAGCCATGCAGGAAGAGGCTTAGCTTTTTGGATTTTGGGGTCTGTGAAATAGAGCATGTAGTAGCCTGTGGACATGACGTTCTTGTTCATTATGGAGATGGCTTTGCACATTTCCCCAGTCATGTCTTTGACGTAGTTGTTGCCGTTCAGAATTAGGCTTATGTCAGTTAGATCGTCTGCAAGAGCTTGTCCCCCTGAAGTTGTTCCTTCCCCTATGGAGATCAGAATCGAGTGGATGAAGTGGTCTGTTGGGATGTCAAGGTCGAAGGTTTGAGCAACGGCTACGGTATCAGAAACTTCCTCAAGAAATGCGGGTCTCGGCATAAGCTCTTCAGGTTCAATAGCTTTCTGTTTTTGGAGAGTAAAGAGAGACAATTTAAAATTCCTCTAGTTATTTAGAGTATTCAGTCCAAAAAGAATATAAACAAAGTGGGCGCATACGCACATATGCAAGAAGTAAGGTTCTGGGTAAACGACAAACAATACAATGAGGCAGTTGGCAAACTTGGGGAAAAAGCTGAACTTTACGGTTTTGCGAAGGAAGCTTTTTTGGAGAGATTGAAGGAAGTGAAGAAATTTAAAAAAACAGTGTTCTACAAATGTCCGAATCCAGTATGTAAGACTGAGTGCAAGCGATTTGTCAGGGCAGAGATAGAGGCAGGAACGGGGAGGCTAGTTCCGATCTGTGAAACTTGTGGAAGAGAGTTAATTAGGAGGGTTGAAAGGGTTGCCAACTAAAACTGATTTGGTGAAGGCGAAGCTTGCGAAGAATTCGAGTCCTGACCCTGCAACGATCAAGTTATGGGCTAAGGAAGGAGGCTATTCGCCTGCTTTGGTGTATAAGTGGATAGCGAGGTTGCCTGACGAGAGAAGACAAGCTGTTTCTGCTAGTGAACCTGTGTTCACGGTAGAGGATGAAGAGGAGATCATTATTGAAGAGACTGAAGGAGGCGAAGAGGCTTCTGATGTTCCGAGCTTCGAGGAAGAGCCTTCTGAGGTTGCAGAGGAAGAGCCTTCTGGGGAGATCGTGATAGAGGGGGAGCTAGAGGAAGAGGAAAGAAGGCTCAGAGACATTGCAGGCAGGGCAGTCGTCAGAATTTTTGATGTGCTTTTCAGCGAACTGTTAGACCTCACAAAAATAGGGCTAACAAAGCAGGAGAGTGACGACACCAACTTTTTGACTATGCTCATGGTTGCGAAGTATCTGAAGGTTGAAATCAGAGAATACTTGCTGGAGTTCACGGCAAGCCTTCATTTCGGAAGCTTAGGGTTGAAGGTGTTGGTTTCTTGGCTCAAGAAGAGGGCTGAAGAGAAGGAAAAGGAAGAGAAGCCTGTCCCTGAAGTGCGGAAAAAGGAAGATCCTAAAGGGGAGATCGCGGCAGCCGAGAGTGCGGAATCCGTAGAGGAACCTACTGAAAGAGTGCCGATGTGTGTAGCCTGCGGCAAGCAACCTGTTGCGCCTGACTCGAAGGCGGGGTTATGTATTTCCTGTCAGAGGAAGGCTCAGAAGGCTTACATAAAGAAGATTACAGGAGGGAATTTGTAAAATGGAGAAACTCAGAAAGGCGAAAGAGAAGGTCACGGGGAAGGCAACTGAGGGAATCTTCGACATTCTTGAGAATGTGCTAGGCAGTATTGACGCCTTCGATCAGATAGCGGGGCTACTGAAAACGATTGTTCCGTTGAAGGCTGAGATCACGGTCAAAGGCAAAAAAGCTGTAGAGGTCAGAGCCTTAATCAAGAATGGGGAGCTATGGATAGGATTCCGCAGACTCAAGAAGGCTGAGCCTGACGAAGAGGCTACAGAGGAGGAAGAGACTCTTCGTTGAATGATGCTGGTATTTGGTTGATTATCTTAGGCGTTTATTTGTTAGTGCATTTGATTGCGCCTTTAGATTGGTATCTCTTCATTTGGTTATATAGGAAGCTAAGGTGACTCTTCGTGAAAGTCTATCAGCCTAAAAAAGTTAAGCACCGTCAGGGATTTGCTGAGTTTGATATATCAGTTACCCTTTATTCTTTAATTACGGAAGAAATAAAAAGAGAGAAGCTTGTTATATGCAGTGGAAAACGGCTTGCTGAAGAACACCTTTTCAGGGACTTAGAGCAACTAGGCGTAATCGAGAAGCATGTTACATGCAGTGAAAACCCGCTTGTTGACCTCATAGAGTGGATGGCTAGGCTTTGAGTGTTGTTAACATCAGGATAGTTAAGCCCTATCAGGAACGATGTATTTTTTATGGGATGGTAGGGAGCGGCAAATCTAATCTTATGGCTTACATGCTTCAGAGAACGAAAGCCAAGTTTATTCTCGTTGACATGGAGGGGATACATAGTTGGGAGCCTTTAGACCCTTCACGGCAGACGATCATTCACGGCAAAAGAGGAACTGACCGAGAATCTCTTTTGATGCAGATTTTACATAAAGTGATGAATGAGAAATACTTTATCCTAGCCATTGAGGGCATTGACGCTTTTCAAACTAACCGCTGGATGCCGCCTGAACTAAGAGATTTTGTGCAGTATGGCAGAAACTATCAATGGGGAAGAAGCAGCTACTGGGTCACGGCAAGAAGGCTAGCGGACGTTCATAATGACATTGTTGGAAATTGTCAGCATCATTTTATTTTCAGGAGCTTCGAGCCTAACGATGTTCATAACTATTATCGGAGGTTTCTTGGGAAGGAGGTTGCTTTGAGGCTTCAATCTCTTCCTGACTATCATTTCTATTACTGGAATCCTCCCCGATCTCCTGTGCTAAGTAGCCCCGTCAAAAAAGTGATCTGATTTTTGAGGGAAGGAAGAGAAAGATGGGGCAGTGGACATTCTCTTTTACAGCTAGCATTACTTTTTCGATGCCCATTCCTAGCTAACTTCCTTTCTCAATCCTTACGAAGAGTCTCTGCAAGTTCTCGGCATAACTCTTCGACTAATCGCTTTTCTTCTTTTGTTGTTCCCCTAACGTCTATTCCAATTCCGTCAAAAGTTCCATCTTTGTTGAAGTAAAAGTTTGTTTGTAAATCCGTTTTGTAAACTTTAGCATAGACCTTAGATTTTTCTTTTGTGATTCTAGGATGTTCAGACACTATTTCACCTCCTTACGAAGAGTCTCCAAGGTACGATGTTTGAATCTTCTACGTCTTGCAGAGCATCCTACACAGGTTGTTCTTTTTGTGGCTGGACACTCCTTCAAGCCCAACTCTGCATACTCGCAATAATACCCTTTTCCAACATTAAAGATGTCTTTCATTTCCTGTTTTCACATCCTTACGAAGAGTCTCCACACTGTTTTTCCATTTTATTTGTGATTGCTTCTAATTCCTGAGCTTTTTGCTTATTTTTTTCAGAATAAATAGTTGCAAGCTCAGTTAGAGCTTCCCACACAAGCCCATATTCCCTGTTGGTTAATTCTACTTTCGTTTTTCATTCAACCTCTTTAACCCAAACTGTTGTATCGGGAAATTCTTTCTTGACGTATTTTTCAACGCCCTTCACTAGCAGTTTAACTTGTTCCTCTTTGACCTTTTCAATTTTGAAATAGATTGTTGTCGTTTTTCATTCACCTCCTCTAGGTCATGTAGTTGTAGCCGTCAAAGAGGTTCAGGATTTGCTCATAGTAGAAGATGAAGGCTTTGCCCTTCTTTGTGATTGTGGCTTCTCGATGTCCCTGAGGGGACGCTACGATTATCATGCCGAAGTCTTTGAGAACGTCAAAATATTTTTCTGCGTGATCGTTATAACAGGGAGTTCCTAGATTAGCCACTTTTCTTATGACGGAAGTGTAGAGGCAACCGCCCTTCATTTTGTCTATGGCTTTCAGTATGTCGTAGAGGATTTTGAGGCGATCACGGACTCTAGTCAATTTGTTTCAGCTTTGTTTATATTTTGTAGAATTTGAGGACTGCTTGGATGGTTTTGTTTTTGATTCCATGTTCTTGCATGGTTTTTATGAATTGTCTGATGTCCCAGTAGTTGTATGTCATGGTTTTTTTATCCCTCCTTCATTACTTGGTTCCATACTTTTTGTCTCGTTTCTTGATCTGCCATTATCCATCCTGCAAGAAATATAGGAGCGAAAAAGGGCAACAGTAGAAGTCTCAGATAGTGATTCATGGTTCATTCATTGCCTCCGCGTAGTCTATTTCTGAGATTCCGTTTTGGAGAGCGAGCCTGTAAAGGAGCCATCGAGCCATCCTAAGAGAGGTTGATGTCATGTTTTGGTTATTCCTCCTTCAGTTTCTACTAGGTCTCTGACGATTTTCTCAACCCTGATTATAGTCGGTTGATGGCAACCGTAAATGTGATAGAGATTGTTGGGTGTAAGATGTAGCCCCTTCTTTTGGGCTAGATAGTGCATGGTTGACGCTTTCAGGGTGTTTGGTCTACTGCCGTGAAGTTTTGTAGATTTAGCAAGAAGTTCTCTAATCAGGCTGTCGGCTTCTTTGCAGAGAGACACAAACTCTGATTGAATCATTTTTTCTTCCCCTGTAGTTTCTTGAGTTTCTTTTTCAGCTCGGCAACTTCAGATTTCTTGGCTTCTTGCTTCCGCACTTTCTCTATCCATTTTCCTAGAGCCTTGTGTTCCTTCTCTAGGGTTTTGAGGGACTTTTTTCTTTTCTTTTTCGTCAAATTTGCTAATTCCTCCTTTTTGGTTTTAGAGGGATTCCCATTTTGTATGATTTTATTCTAGTTGTGTTCTGTGTTGAATTGTTTTGTTGGGTAATCTGTGTTTTAGTTTCCATTTGTATTCACGTTCAATTTGCCTAGGGTATTTGGTTCAAAGTATGCAGGTGTTCGCGAGTGTGTGGTGTTTCTAACATTTCGCCGAACTGGTCGAAAGGGGACATATCAGGTTCATCTTTTGCCCAATTAACAGGGATACTATCCGCTCCGACAGCTAGAGATAGGCAAAAGGGTAGGTGAGTCCCCTCCCTGTCATTTCTAGGCATCAACTGATCGCTCCTCTTTTATGAAAACCTGAACAATAGGCGTGTTCTATTCTTTGCATTTCCTTTTCCATGTCGCCTGTCTTGTAAGGTGTCGCGGTTACTGCCAATTTCCAATTAGTTCCGTGTAGTTTACGCCATGCACAATAACAGCATATATCGAAAGGAGGATACATTTTGTCTCTTGGTTCCAGTTCTATGTTGCAGTTTTTACATAGTTCCATTTCTAAGCGTCACCTCACATCGTTCCTTTGTAGACTTTGCCTGAGGGCATGTTGGGGCTTTCGATTCCCGCATCTTTAAGCACCTCAGGACATTTTATCCAGTCTCTAGGATGGTCTTTGTAACATTTTGAGCATACACTAGAGATACTCACCTGTGCGCTCCGTCCATAGCAGTAGCGAACACCTTTTTTGAGTTCACTAACTTTTGACTGGTTCTTGAAGAGAGAGCCGTCACCCAATGAATCAAACAATAACTGGTATGGCTTACCTTTGGTCTCACCTTTTTTCAATGGTAAGAAACCGAGCATTTGTAAAAGTTCTTCGACTTTGGCTAGTTTTTCACTTGGGTATCTGAACTGTATTAGGGGAATGGTTCATCCCTCTAATTGGATAATTGGATAGTTGCCTAATATAAACTTTGTGACTGTAACAAAAATGTTACCAGACGCTTTTACTGAAAGGGGCTTGTTTTCACGCTTGTTTTTCGTTTACTCCAATGTTACAGTTTTTTCATTTTTTGTAAGAAACCGTGATTTGTATATGAACATGTTACAAAAAAGTAACCGCTTATTTCGGTGAAACAGGCTCATTTCGGGGTTATTTGGGTTTTCAGCATGAGGTAATGTGTAACTTTTACAAAATATTTACAAAAAGGTTTACAAAACAACATAGTTTTAAGCCTAATCCGTGTTTCCAGAAGGCGTTACCCTTATCTGTGGTCCCAACGAAAGCGGAAAATCAACTCTCCTAGACGCCATTTTATACGCTCTTTATTCTCGAGTAATTCGTCCAAGCGCAAAACCAAGAAATGAAGATCTAATAACATATGGACGATCCAAAGCTGTAATCAGACTTGACTTTTCCATAGGAAAACACGTATATCGCGTGGAAAGACGCCTCCACTTAAAACGACCCAATAAAGCCTTTCTTTGGGAAATCTTATCAAACGGTCAACTTCGAGTAATGGCCACAGGACAAAGAGAAGTCACAAATGAAATCGAAAAACTCCTCGGCGGAATATCATTTCACGAAATTGTAGCGAGCAACATTGTCGCCCAAAAAGATCTAGAACACCTTATCCAACAAGGCAAAGAAGACCGAAAAAAAGTCATAAACGCTTTCCTTAATCTTGAAAGCTTCAACTCTGTTCTGCACAACCTAAACGAAAACCGAAAAACCCTAGGAGGAACACCATCAAGACCAGGAAACCTCACAATTCAACAACAGACGCTAGACAATCTACAAGAGAAACTCGAAGAGTATAACACAAAAAAGACAGAACTTGCAAAGACAGAACACAAAATCGAACAATTGAAAACGAATGTAAAAGAAATAAAAGCAAACTTTGAAGAAACCAGTCAATTATATGACGTTCTGGAAACCTATAACGAGAGAATCGAAGAGCAACAACAACTAGAAACAAAAATTGACGGCAAAAAAAACCTAATTAAAGAATTCGAAAAACAACTTGAAAATTTAGAAAAAACGGAAGCAAAGCTACAAGAAACAAAAAAGAAATTAGAAGAATACAATGACCTTGAAGAAGCTAAAAACAACCTCGATAGAGTTAAAAATAAAATAATTGACATCGCCAAAATCCGAATTCAACTCCAAGAAAAAGAAAACAACCATGACAGAATTGCAGCAAACATGTCAACACTTGAACACCAGCTTTCAGGCATCGACAGGACAAAGGTCACTCAGATAGATCAACGTGGTGTATTAACCTGGCCTTTCATTGCCGGAGGTATCGCCTGCTTCCTTCTGGCATTCATCATGTTTGCAATGAACTTCTCCATAATTTTTTCTGGAATTTCAGCAGCCATAGGTCTTATACTTCTGATTTTTGTAGGCCGCCAAATTTCAGTTGAATCAAAATTGCGCAAGTCTCTTTCAGATGTAAAAAGGCTAGAAGATCTAGAAACGGACCTAAAAGACTCAAACAACCAACTTGAATTCATGGAACGCCAACTATCTGAAGCCGAACAGGAAATTTTAGGTGATTGTAAGAACATTGAACGATACCAATCAATTATTCAACAAAACCAAAATGCAGAACCTGTAGCCATCGCTGAAGCTATGGTTGAAGCTTGTAGCAAAGATGACCAAGAGATTGTTGGACTTATAGAGCGGCAAAGAAACCTTAGTAGTCAGCTTAAAGAAAAAGCAAAAATCTCAGAGAAACAGCAAACTACAAAAGAAGAACTGAATAAACTACAAAAGGAACTTGAAGAAATAAAATTCCCGAAGCTTCCTGAAGGCATCATTTTCTCAGAAGAGCTGTTTAAGGAAACAAGCAGTAAGAAGGAAAAGCTTGGGCAAGACTTGAGAGAGAATGAGACTCTACTCAAAACCAGCCGAGAAGAACTCCAGAAACTGAAAGACTTTATTGAAGAAAATAAAGAACTTCCTACCCAGGTCGAGAACCAAGTTGAACTTGTGACGTCACTTAAGCGCGAATTGGAAATAATACGCTTATCAATTGAAGGTGTAGATAAAACGGCAGAAGCTCTTCGCAACCGAGTGAAGCCGGGTGTGGAACAATATATGGGAATGATTTTGCCCATGATCACTAATGGCCGATACAAAGCGGTGCAGATGGATGACAACTACAGCTTCCAAGTTTGGGATCCAGATGCAGGAGAGTTCAAGATAAAAGAAGTATTCTCCGGCGGCACTGAAGACCAATTTCTTCTTTCCATGCGTTTGGCTTTCGCTTTGGCGCTATTGCCAGAAGTAAAAGGTATGCACCCCGAATTCCTTTTTCTAGATGAGCCTTTAGGCAGTTCAGACGAAGAAAGACGAGAAGGCATAATACAACTCCTCAACACCGAACTATCAGCCAAATTCAAACAAATCTTCCTAATAAGCCATGTAGCCAACCTCCAAACAGAAGTCCAAAACATAATAAGATTAGAGAACGGACGAGTGATAGAAAAATAGCAATGAATGAAAAGAGCACTTGTCAGAAACGCCGCTTGCTAATGAAGAACAAAATGAAAGCGTATTCACAACACCATTAAATATGCACTGTAATAGAAACTCTCAATTCTTGAATTAGTGATTTTCAGCTCCTCTTTTGACAAGAATAAAATCTCTTGGAGTATTGACAAGTTATTTATAAAGAGCTTGTCAGTTGATTAGCACCTCATTTATAATCTGAATGCTACTGAAAAGTGTAATTGGTGATAGGTGTCCCTTAATCAGCACTTACGACAAAACAGTTAGATTAGAACCTTCGTTAACTATATTTTTTTCCTATAATCTTAGTAAATCATAATAAAATACTAAGGAAAAAAGAAAAAAATATAATAAGAACATCTTTCACACTTCTGAACAGGTGTCGGAAATGACGCGCACTCTGGAAGCATACGTTTCACGAGAGATCCCCAATATATTCAAAGAATATTCTCTAATAGCCGTAAACGAGACATTGCCAGGCCAAATAAGAGCAGATTTTCATCTCAAAGACAAAGATGGAAATGACGTGTTCATTGAAGTTACTGGCAGAAAACTAGGACGAACAAAGCTCACCCAGATACTCCACATGTATGCAGCAATCTCTAACATCGAGCCTCCGTTAAAGAATTTTAGACTCATAGTAATAGCCCCTGAAGTAACCCCCACTGTTAAGAAGGAGTTGGAGAAACTTTCAGTGAAATTACTCACCTACCAACAAATCGGCATTACCGATCAAAAGCTCCGCAAATTACAGGAACAGGACCGACAACAACAGAAATCCCAATTGCTGTCACCGGAAGAAGCTAGATTAATAGCAAAGTGGGAATCTGAAAAGAAAACAACGATCCGTGCCTCTGACATACAAGAAGTCCTAGAGTGTTCCCTCGACTACGCCTATTACTTGCTCCACAATCTTGAACGTAAGCACTGGCTGGAACGAGTCACTAAAGGCCTTTACCAATTTATACCCCTTAGCTATGGTTACCCAGAAAGAATTCCCCCCTCAAATTCCTTCATTATAGGAGCCAACCTCATCAAACCCTACTACTTCAGCTACTACACATCCAACAGCCACTACGGCTTCACAACACAAATACCTTTTACACTATTCATAGCAACAACCAAGAAAAAGCCAGAAATCACATGGGCAGGAAGCACCTTCAAATTCATCACCCTATCAAAACGAAAATTCTTTGGATACCGAAAAGAACAGATCTTCGACAACGAGGTCATGATGGCCGAACCCGAAAAATCCCTTGTAGACTCATTCGACAAACCAAAATATGCCGGTGGAATTGAACAACTAGCAAGAATACTTTGGCGAGGTCTACCTAGAATTAAAGAAGAAAAACTTGTCAAGTATGCCATACGAATGAATTCCCATGCACTCATCCAGAGAATGGGCTTCATAATCGACTATTTGGCAAACGAGAAACTCATCAAACCACTTCCAAAAAACCTTAAAGACAAGCTGCTTAAACATGTGGGAAAAACAGCCATATACTTAGACTCCAGAAAACCAAAAAGTGGAAAATTCTCTAAAGAATGGAATACCATTAACAACATACCACGGGAACAACTTCTAAGCGAAATTGAAGTAAGGTGAATCTGAAATGCTAGAAAGAAAACACGTAAACTTCTATGCCCGGTCGAGTAGAGTAAGAATGGATATCGCCGAACGAGATATCACACTCACCTATGTGCTTCGCATCCTATCTAACAGCATCTTACCAAAGCTAGCCTTCAAAGGAGGAACCTGCCTAAAGAAAACATATTTTGGAAAGACAGGAAGATTCTCAATGGACCTTGATTTCACCAGCCTAAACATAACGCTTGAAGAGCTTAGGAGTAAACTCAATCAATCACTCGACAACAAAACCCATTACGGCATAGATTTCAAAATCATAGATGAAAACGTTGGTTCCGAATCATACCTCGCAGTTTTGGAATACACACATAAATGGAATCCAGGTTCAAAGTTCGAGCTCCAGGTTAGCTACAGAGAAAAACCAATCTTTTCCACAGAGGAACTTCCACTCATAAAAGAAATGTACTTCAAATTCTGTGAGTTTCAAAGTTTTCCAGTTAACTGCTTACAGAAAAATGAACTATTAGCAGAAAAGATCAGAGCTGCATTCCAAAGAATACGCAGCAGAGACCTTTATGACCTGTACTTATTCTCCAAACGACATTACAACAAGGACATAGTTAAGACATTGGCAGTTATCAAATGCTGGAATGCCAGAGACCCCTTCAACCCAGAAGTATTACTTGACAGAGTAGCAAAAGCAGACTACAATTGGGAAGATCTTCAACGACTAGTACAAAAAGGGATGCTCCCCTCACAAAAAAACATAATCAATAGAGTACTCAAAGACTACGCCTTCTTAAAAGATCTGAATGACCCCCTCCCAAAAATCATAGAAGACTCTAAAGCACACCGTGAGAAAGAACTTGTAAATACGGTTCTTTCCAACTTGCACATGCACAACAACGCAAAAGTTTGAATGCTAAATATATCGAGCAAAAGCTGCTCAGCCATCCTTATTAACGCTCAATAACCTTGAGCAAAAAAGGATAAAACACACAAAATGGACCTCGAGTGAAATCATCATCTATTCGGGTTCAAATTTTGTTTAATAGCCCTGTGATGTTAACTCAGCATAGTTGCGTAAAATCAAAGTAATAGAAGATTTCATAGTTTCTAATGTAATATGCCCCTTTTTGGGTAACTATTTTAAAACTATGAAAGTTCACTATTTAACGAACTTTTCAGGATTCACCGAACTTTCAAAAATCACACTCTATTCCCAAAGAATGGATTAAGAAAACCTCAAACAGATTATACAAGATCCCTAGAAAAAAGAGAGGAGTTTAAGGTCCCACATTGATTTCTTGGATGAAAATTTGTAACCACAGTTTGGGCAATAATACCGTTGCACTTTTCCGAAACGAGTATACCGATGCCCATCTTTCCACGCGCGCTGACTTCCACACAGAGGACACTTCTTTACTTTTGGTAGCCATGGACTATTTCTCCATATGATAGACACTACTCAAAGTAGGAAAACCAAAAAAAAGGGGAAGATGCGGGAGACGTCGCCAGTATTTAAGGATTTAAAGGTATCTACGGTCTATTTCATGGTTTATATGGTCTATTTTTGTTTCCGAATTTAGATGCCTTCTATCTCTTCTAGAATTGAATGGAATGTTGTGCCAATTCCTTCCCATTCAGCGGAAAAAGAAGAGTGGGTGTCTGACGCGGTTTGTTTATTCTATGTTTATGGTCTCGCCTTTAGGTTTCTCTTCTTTCTTTTTGGGGACGGTGATGTCTAAGACGCCGTTCTTGTATTTTGATGCCGCCTTTTTAGAGTCTACCTTGGCGGGTAATTCAACTTCCTTGAAGTATTTGTGCTCAGGAGTGTCAACAGAAATCGTTAACTTATCCTCTGTTCCGGAGAGTTTGATGTCTTTCTTCTCTACACCGGGCAGTTCAACTATCACCCTGACTTCGCCATCAGCATCCATAACGTCTGCCAAGGGTT
>Ga0315543_1001803_pt1 | contig 22181 bp, 19 predicted proteins | sample SalMarSW160210MG_2_FD_203098 | JGI IMG/M metagenome (GOLD analysis project Ga0315543, IMG submission 203098) | Salt marsh sediment microbial communities from the Plum Island Ecosystem LTER, Massachusetts, United States - Salt Marsh Sediment SW1601-210 ...
ATATGAGTTAAAAACAGGATAAATATATTTTTTATTTTTATATTAACCTTAAAAATCTTAAATTTTTTTTAAGTTACAAAAAATTATTGCTAAGTAGAATTAGTTACAACACAGTCTGAATGACAGAGCAGAATGTAAAGTTATTTAGGAAATATTCTACCAAGCATCTACAAAAACTCTAAGCGATTATTTTTAAACCTGTTTATTGTTTAGTTCATTGTAAATATTTTTCGAAATTTCTGTTGAAAAACCCCTTCTTAATAAAAAATTATATATTTTTTTTGGATCTATCCTAATATTTTTTATTTCGGATGATACAATCTTTTCTTTTATAAGATTATGGGCTAAGGTTAGTTCATCTATTTCTTTATATGTTTTGTCTATCACTTTTTGGATAATATCCTGTTTAATTCCTTTTGTTCTTAATTCCTGATTTAATTTATATCTTCCTATTGGTTTATTTTGTAATCGAAATTGCGCCCACATCTCGGCAAAGAGCTCATCGTTAATATAATTATTATCTTCTAACCAAAAAATAAGATTAGCGATAATTTTTTCAGGATATCCCTTATATTTTAATTTTCCGGATATTTCATATCTACTATAAATTCTCCGGGATAAAAGCATTAGAAGATATTTTTTGCCTCTTGTAGTTTTATCTTCGGAAATTATTTTTTCTATTTCTTGATCAGATAATTCTTTACCCACATAAACATCTAGTGATTTAACTATCTTTTCATTTAGTTTGTATATGGTTTTATTATCTACATAAATAACTACTTGACTAATATCTTTTTTGTCATAATTTATAGAAGTAATTTTATTTATTTTTTTGGTTCCTCTTTATTTGTTCTTTTATCAAGCCCAGCGGTTGTCAATATTTTGTTTTCTATCTCTTTTGCGATTTCAGGGTGTTCTTGCAGATATGTTTTAGAGTTTTCACGTCCTTGGCCAAATTTTATATCATTATAAGATACCCAAACTCCTGATTTTTGTAATATATTATATTTAATACCAAGATCTATAATATCCCCTTCTTTGGATATTCCTTTACCAAAAATTATATCGAACATTGTTTCTTTGAAGGGAGGGGCCAATTTATTTTTTACCACTTTTACCTTAGCAGTTATTCCGATATTATCTTCATCTTTTTTAATGGTTGCCTTTCTTCTAATATCCATTCTGATGGTAGAATAAAACTTGAGAGCTCTGCCACCAGGGGTAGTTTCAGGATTACCAAAAAAGACACCAATCTTTTCTCTAATTTGATTTACAAATACTGTTGTAGTTCTTGACTTACTAATAATAGCGGTAAGTTTCCTTAAAGCTTGAGACATTAATCTTGCTTGTAATCCCATATAGGAATCTCCCATATTGCCTTCTATTTCTGCTTTAGGTACCAGGGCGGCAACTGAATCTATTACAATAACATCAACCGCGTTACTTCTAACTAAAGATTCAGCTATTTCTAAAGCTTGTTCACCGGTATCGGGCTGAGATATAATCAATTCATCTGTATTAACTCCAATGTTTTTAGCATAATTTGGGTCTAAAGCATGTTCAGCATCAATAAAAGCAGCTATACCATCATTTTTTTGAGCTTCAGCTATAATATGTAAAGCGAGTGTAGTCTTTCCGGAGGCTTCAGGTCCAAAAATCTCTATTACCCTCCCTCGTGGGACCCCACCTATTCCAAGAGCAATATCTAAACTCAATGAACCGGTTGAAATACTGTTACTTCCGGAAATCTTGGGACGATCTCCTAATTTCATTATAGAACCTTTTCCGAATCTTTGTTCAATATTTTGCATGGCTACATTTAATGCTTTTTCTCTTTCCGGGTTGTTTTGTTGCATTTTGTCAGTCATTTTTTAGTTTACTCCTTTATATTTCTTTATTTTTTAATAAATATTTTAGTAATGTTATTAATTTTCTATTGTTTTAATAAAGGGAATTTGGCTGTTATGTTATATATGGGTCCACTCGGGGTTAATTTGCTTTCCATGAGGTCAATACTGCCAACCTCTTGGGTAAAATTATTTACCTCAATTCTTTTTAATATTTGAATGAAATTAGTCTTATCTCTAATAAATTTTACCCTTCCGATAGTTATATGGCCGGAAAAATCTTTATCTTCCCTGGGGAAGCCTTTATTGGACAATTTATTTTCTATAGAATTATATAACTCTTTTAATTCGCTTATACCTTCTTTAATTCCTACCCAGATTATTCGGGGCATCTTGTAAGTTGGAAATGTTCCAATATTAGAAGATAATTTTATAATGAATGGACTGTATCGACCGGTAATTTCTCCTAATATTGATTTTATTAATTCCGTTTGTTCTAACGATATGTACCCCAAAAATTTCATAGTGAGGTGTAAGTTGTTTTTTCCCACCCACTTTATTTTAGTTTCAGGAACATTTAGGTTATCTTGAAGAGAAGCCAGATGTTCTCTTATCTCCGGATTTAAATTAATGGCAATAAAGGTCCTTATTTTCTCCAAATTGGTATAATTAACTCCCTCTTATTCTATTTATATTTTATTTTGAGCTCTCTCTTAGTTGTAATTTATATTTTTTCCTAACTGAATTTAGAAAATTTATATATTTATTGGTCTTATAATTAGGATAGGTGAACTCACAAGGAATAAAAGATTTATTTATAAATCTAAGGGTAATTTCAGCAAATATCCCTTGATTCAGGTAAATTCTGGATGGTCCATTTTTAGTACTGGCCAGAATATATTTATCCAGGGTAATATACCCCGGATCAAGATTTATTTTTCGTTTAGGATGGGTTATATTATTTTTAATATTTTCGTTCTTAAAATTATTTTCTATACTATTGGTAATTATTTTAATTTCTGCGAGCTCATCTTGCCTAATCAGAGTGGAAAAGGAAAATAGCTTTTGCATTAAATTTTTGCCAAATTCTTTTTCATAATAATCGGTAAAATTAAAAGGCTGAATGTTGCTTTCGATATCAACTTCTCCAAACCTTTTTATTAATTCCTCTTTATATAGACTGAATAGACATTTATCCGAGGTAAACATACTTATTATAAGTTTGGCTGGTTTTGGTAAAAATATCTTTCCCACAATTTTGCATATTCCTAACTGTTCTACTTTTATGTTAAGTTTCTTTACCCCGCTTAGCAATTACTCACTTAGCAGGGTATACCTAAAAAAATTAAATATCTTGAGCAGGATTAAAATTATATTTTAGAAGGTAATTATCAATAGTCCCTTTGCTAATTTCAATTGATTCATCATCATAATATGTTTCAATTTTAGTCGGGTATTCAGTTATAATTTCTAAGCCTTGGTCGGTTTCCCAAAAAAATTCTTCCCCTTCAAATAATATTCCCTCAAATATTATTTTATCTTCGAAAAGAATCTTTACCCAAGTTTTGTCACTTGCTATCAATTTTAGAATAGGTAATTTTTCAGCTAAAACACTTTCCTGTATCAAAGATTCTGCGATAATAGCTTCTGCTTCCGATTCAGTATTTTCTTCAGTTAAAGTGCTTATATCGTTCGCTTTTTCCTCAATATTTATGTCAGTTTCGTTTCCAATTTCAGGCGAAGGAACCGGAAAATCCTGGGCTTCTTTAAGAGAGCGGCTTAATAGAAATAATCCAATAAAGATTATAATGAGAAAGCCTGTTAAGTAAACATACTTAACAGGAAGGAAAAACCTTTCTTTCTTAAACATAGATCTATCTTTCCTTTTAAGGTAGATATTTTCTTCTTTAGTTTTTTTTATATCAGATTTCTGTTTTTCTAAATTATTATAAGTTTGAATTATTTGATTAATATTTTCTTCATCTATATCCAGATATTTGCTATAATTTCTCAAATATCCAATAAAATAAGTTTTGCCGGGAATTACATCTACATTGCCTTCTTCAAGTGCTTGCAAGTATTTTTTACGTATCCTTAAATCTTTTTCTACCTCAATTAAAGAAATTCCCCTTGCTTCCCTTCTTTCTCTTAAGAAATTTCCAATATCTTTCATTTGATTAAATTTTTCTCCTTTAAGAGTCATTTCTCTATACTTTAATATATTATATAATAAAAATGTCCTTTAGTTAAGTTATTTTAGACATTATTTTAAATATTAAACTTTCTTATCCTTTTATCCTTTCGGTAAATGTATTAATTGAAATATAAATGATTACTGAAAAATCACATAAAAAATATGAATAATATTTTTTCTATTTATTAACTTTCTTTTTTATATGGTACTCCATCTGCTGCTGGTGCAATTGCTCGGCCTATAAAACCAATTAGCGCGCCTATGGTTAATAGATATGGAAGTGCAAGATAAAAACCAAGGGGAATCATCTTTGCAAAACCACTTACTGTACTTTGAAGTAATAATTGCAACACTTGCGCAAAAGCAAAAAGGAGTGCTGCAGCCAATGCCCCAAATGGTGTCCACTTACCAAATATCATTGCAGCAAGCCCTATAAATCCTTTGCCCATAGCCATTGAGTTGGTAAAAGAGGAAAGTGTTCCTAATGAAAGTGCCATTCCACCAAATGCTGCAAATATACTTCCAAAAATCACCGAAAACCATTTTACCTTGAAGACATTGATCCCCAGAGTTTCTGCAGCTCTAGGATTTTCTCCAACCGCGCGAATCCTTAATCCAATTACTGTATGGTATAAAACAAAATGCAAAATAACAACAAGAATTAACGAAAACCAAACAAATATAGTAAGGTCTGCAAATCCACCCAAAACAGGAATATCTTTTAGAAATGTAAGATGAATTCTATTTGCTTCTGATCCAAAATAAGGGGCAGGAGGAGAGTAGCCGGTAGTTTTAAAAACCAATTCAAGTAAGTAAGTAATAATTCCTATAGCCATAACATTTATTGCGACACCAGAAACGATCTGATTGCCTACCCATTTTACGGTAATAAAAGCATGAAGAATACCAAGTAAAATGCCAATTCCAATACCCCATAATAATCCAACCCAAGGACTTCCTGATACAAATGCTCCCCAGACACCGAAGAAAGCAGCAAATCGCATCATGCCTTCCAGACCAATGTTTACAACACCAGCATTTTCTGAAACTAAGCCACCTAGAGCTGCAAATAGAATTGGTGCAGCATAATCTAATGTTTGTGCGATGGAATCATTAAAAAGAGACATATTGTTCATTTTGTATCTCCTTCACTTTTAATTGGGATTGATTTTTTTGACCTTATGATTTTCATGAGCCAGTATCGAACAAATGCTTGAAGTGCAATAAAAGCCACAGCAAAACCTTCTAAAATTGAAGGAAAAGTCTTAGGAACGTGGGCTAGTTGTACAGAGGTTGCACCTGTCCTTAATGCTCCAATAAGGATACCGGCGAGTAAAACACCAATCGGTTCATTTTGTCCAATTAAAGCAACAGCAATTCCATCAAATCCATATCCACCTTCAAATATAGGTGGGTACTGAAAGAGGACGCCAAGTACCATAAATACACCACCTAATGCTGCAATAGCACCAGAGATGAACATCGTTTGGATAGTTCTTTTTTCAACTTCTATACCAGATGCTTTTGGAGCTTCCATTCCAAAAATTAATGTATGACCCATTGCGCGAATTTCATACCCAAGTGTTGTTTTATAAAACAAATACCAAACAAGATATAAAACAACAATAATAATGATAATACTGATATTAAGACGGGTACCAGATAATATTTTGGGAAGCTTAGCAGTTTGACTAATATATGGAGTTCCAGATACTCCTGTTTCAACTGCTGCTTTCATGGGACCAATGACCAGCCACCCTTCAATAAGATAAAGAGCAATCCAATTCAACATAATTGTTGTTATAACTTCATGTATACCTTTTTTTGCTTTTAGGTATCCTGCGATAGCCGCCCAGAGACCTCCCATAAGCATTGCTAAAATAAAAATAAAAGGCAGATGAATAATCTTTGGTAAACTTGCAAATGGTTCAGCATATCCAATATAAGCAGCGGTAATACCACCAACAATAAAATGACCCTCTGCTCCAATATTAAACAAGCCGCCTTTTGCAGCAATTGCAAATCCAAGACCTGTTGCAATAAACATGGCTGAAGAGAGAAGCATCTCTGCGAAATGACCTTTCCAATAGGGACCAGGGAATAAACCTGATGCCCCAAATAAGAGTTTATAGGCAACAACTGGATCTCTTCCAGTAGCTTTTATAAGTATTGCACCAAGAATAAATGATAGAAGTATAGAAATAAGTGGGACTAAAATATTCATCCACCAGTGTTTTTCTTTTCTTCCAAAAACAACTTTTTTTAATACATCTTTCATTATACCACCTTTTTCTGCCTTTTTAGTCCGAGCATCATGAGACCCAATTCTTCTTCATTTGTTTTATCTGGTGTTGTTTCTCCTACTATTTCTCCCTCGTATAGTACTAATATCTTGTCGGAAAGAGCCATAATCTCTGATAATTCAAGTGAAATTAATAATATTGCTATACCTTTTTTCTTCTCTTCGGTAAGTTTCTTATATACAAATTCCATTGCACCAATATCTAATCCCCTCGTAGGTTGAGAAGCGAGAAGAAAATTATGATCGGTAGACATTTCTTTGGCAAGAATTATTTTTTGCTGGTTACCTCCTGAAAGGTTACTGATTCTTGTGTATATATCTCTCGGTCGTATATCAAATTCTTCTAATTTTTTCGTAGAAAATTTATCAATCTCAGGATTATTTAATATTCTATTTTTAGAAAAAGGATAAAGAGTATGTTGACCCATAATAATATTCTCCCTTACCCTGAAGGGCAGTACAAGCCCTCTTCCTTTTCTGTCTTCAGTAATATATGCCAATCCCTTAGTCCTTAAATTGTAAGGAGTAAGCAGTCTAATTTCTTCACCATTAAATATTACCTTCCCTTTTAACGGACGAGTAAATCCAATTAATGTATTAACTAATTCAGATTGTCCATTCCCTTCTACCCCGGCAATACCAACAATTTCACCGGCATGAACATCAAAAGAAACGTTTTTTAAACCTATAATTCCTCTATTATTCTTAACTGTAAGGTTAGTTACTGCAATAACTTCCTTACCAACTTTTGTCTTGACTTTTGGGATTTCCAATACTACATCTCTACCAACTACCATTCGGGAAAGTTCAACCTCATCTGTTTTCTTTTTTTCTACCACTCCTTGAAGTTTTCCTCGTCGTAAAACTGCAATTTTATCTGCAATAGTAATTACTTCTTTAAGTTTATGAGAAATAAAAAGAATCGTTTTACCATCTTCTTTTAATTTTATTAAAGTTTTAAATAAATCTTCAGTTTCTTCTGGAGTAAGCACTGCAGTAGGTTCATCAAAAATCAATATTTCTGCGCCTCTCCTTAATATTTTTAATATCTCAACTTTTTGTTGAATACCTACAGGAAGATTTGCTACTTTATCTCTCGGATCTATCTTTAATCCGAATTTTTCAGATAACTTACCCACCTCTTTTAAAGCTTTTTTATAGTCAAATATAAGTCCTCTATGTGGCTCATCACCAAGTACAATATTCTGGGTTACAGTAAAACGTGGTATTAACATAAATTCCTGGTGTACCATACCTATTTTTAATCTGATTGCATCATGAGGGTTTTTAATATCAAATTTTTTATCAAACACATAAATTTCACCCGATGTAGGAGTATATAATCCATAAATAATCTTCATTAGGGTAGACTTTCCCGCTCCATTTTCTCCTACAATAGCAAAAATCTCTCCTTTATTTACAGAAAGGCTTATTTTATCATTCGCAAGAACACCTGGGAATTGTTTGACAATGTTTTTTACTTCTAATGCCTTCATAAGTTACCTCTTACTATTAATAATTTAAAAATACAGGGTGGAATGAATTACTCCACCCTGTATAAAACCCTTCCCTTTCTAATTAAAAATCAGTTGGAGGAGCCCAACTATTAACCTCTTTTGGATCCTGTGGTACTGTAATTTTACCATCAATAACCATTTGTCTTAAACTCTCTACCTTATCAATCTGTTCTTGTGTGAGAACATCCTTTACATGGTCAGGAGCCCAACCTACTCCACCATCTTCTAATGCCATCACTATAAGACCGCTTTTGAATGTATTATCTGCAACACTTTTAATTGCGAGATATGTTGCATAATCTACATGTTTTATAGCAGAAGTAAGTGTTCTATCGGGGCAAAGATTTGGATCAAGACCCATATCTACATCAACTCCAATACCCCAATAAGGATCTCCCTTTTCACAGATTGACTGGAACATCCCGTTCCCTGTTGCACCAGCTGCATGAAATAAAATGTCACAACCCTGGCTTATTTGAGACTCGGCAGAACTTTTGCCCAATGCGGGTTCAGTAAAACTACCGGTATATTGTCCGTAAATTGCAGCATCTGGATTTGTTGTCTTTACGCCTGCCAAATATCCTGCTTCATATCTAAGCACCGGAGGAATTGGCATACCACCAATATAACCAACCTTAGCTACTTTTGTTGCATATCCTGCAATTGCTCCTACCAAGAATCCGCATTCATGCTCATTAAATAGATAACTCACTACATTTACCAGATCTACTACAGTTCCAGTTTCATCTACAGGAGACGCATCAATCAACAAAAATTTTGTATTAGGATATTTTATGGCAGATTCACCAATTGCACCTGCCAGCATAAATCCTACACCAATGACCAGGTCACAATTTACTTGTTCAACTAATGTAGAAATATTTGGTATATAGTCTTTCATATCTTTTGATTCAAGAACAATGGCTTCTACGTTTAGAGGTTTGATATTTGCATCTGCTAAGTCCTCAGGAATACTTGCCTTAAAGTCTTCATCACTAAGAGGCTCATAACCGCCACCTTGTACATATTTTACTTTCGCTGCCCACGTCTCCAGTCCACGAATTGCAGAATCATTAAATGATCTGTCTCCTCTTCCCCCAACATCTGTTACTATTCCGACTTTAATTGGTTCTCCAGCCGCAAAAACTGTTGAAGAAAGACATAAACCTAATATTATTACTAACGCGATTACTAGTAATAGATTCTTTTTCATTTTTGAAATCTCCTTTCATTTTTTAAAATACTTAAAATCCCAACTTTACTTTTACCCTGTTAATTACTTTTATTTAATAGGGTTTATGCGGTCAGAAAAATAGTTCATCTATCACCTCCTTAATTTTTTCTATAATTACTACAATGGTGTTTATTAAGATACTCGTGTCTTATATTATAAGTAATACGACATTAACCTATTTTTTTCCTGCTTAAAAATAAAAATATTTCTTAAATTATATCATGCAAGTTTAGTAAATCAAATAAATTCACAAATTTAGTCTTTCTCTACAAGGCAACCATATTTTTCCTGATTACTTGCAAATTAATAAAAATAAATTAAATTTTAAAATTTAAATTTTCCATTCCTGAAGATACTTTTTTTGCTCAGGAGTAAGCTCATCAATCTCTATTCCTGAGGCTTCTAACATTAACCTGGCTACTTTTTTATCTATCTCCCCTGGAACTCTGTAGAGTTTGTTTTCCAGTTCTTTATAATGATCGTTAATATATTTTATAGAAAGGGCCTGTAAGGCAAAGGATAAATCCATAATCTCTACTGGATGACCATCTCCAGCAGAAATATTAACCAGACTCCCTTTAGCTAATAAATAGATTCTTCTACCATCTTTTAAAATATATTCATCAATGTTTTTTCTCACTTCATTTTTCTTTACAGATAACTCTTTCAAATCTCTTTTAGATATTTCTAAATCAAAATGACCTGCGTTGGCTAGTATAGCTTTATCTTTCATTTTATCCATATGTTTTTTTACTAATAAATCTTTATTCCCAGTTGCAGTAATAAAAATATCTGCAAAAGGTACCGTCTGATCTAATTTCATCACGCTAAAACCGTCCATTCGCGCCTCTATAGCCCGGATAGGGTCTATCTCGGTAATTATAACTTCCGCTCCTAGTCCCCGACCACGAGAGGTAATCCCTTTGCCACACCAACCATATCCTATTACTACTACGGTCTTGCCAGCAATATTAAGATTGGTAGTCCTCATGATAGCATCCCAGACTGATTGGCCAGTTCCATAACGGTTATCAAAAAGGTATTTCATATAGGCATCGTTTACCTTAAAAACAGGAAAAGCAAGTTTGCCCTCTCTTTCTAAAGCTTGCAACCTGATTACCCCGGAAGTAGTCTCCTCTGCTGCCCCTAAAATATTGCTTTGCAATTCTTTTCTTTCTGTAGAAACTATAGAAACTAATTCCGCCCCATCATCTATGATAAGATTGGGCTTAATATCCAAAACTCGATTTAGATAATATCTAAAAATCTCATCGGAGACACCATACTGAGCATAAACCTTTACCCCTTCTTTTGCCAAAGCTGCCGTTACTTCATCTTTGGTAGAATAAGGATTGCTCCCGGTAACCGCTACCTCTGCCCCACCACTTTTCATTACCAGAGCCAGATAAGCTGTTTTGGCCTCCAGATGGATACTTATAGCTACCCTCTTATTTCGAAAGGGTTTTTCTCTAATAAACTGTTCTTTTATCGTATTCAAAATAGGCATATGTTGGCTGACCCAATTAATTTTCTTTCTCCCCTCAGCAGCTAAAGAAATATCTTTTATTTCATAATTAGAATTCATATTATCTTTACCTCATTATTTTTGATTATTAGGCTAAACTTCACGTTGATCTTTTACTGTGTATCTTCATTTATCATATTTATTTAAATAATCTTCATTAGAAATTAATATTTTTCTTGGATTTCGACCATCGTATGGTCCCACGATTCCCCTTTTTTCCATTACATCTATCAATCGAGCTGCTCGGGTATAACCAATTCGAAGCTTTCGTTGCAATATTGATATTGAAGCTTGTTTACTATTAATAATAATAGAAACAGCTCCATTGAATAATTCATCTTCTTCCTCTTCTTCTCTTTCTCGCAGTAGACCTTTGCTCTTTTTATATTCTAAGACTTCTTGTTCATATTCGGGAGAGGGGGAATGCTTTATTAAATAGGATACCACATTTCTAATTTCTTTTTCTACTACAAAAGCCCCTTGAGCTCTAATTGGCTTAGATACGCCAACCGGGGAAAATAACATATCACCATTTCCTAACAATTTTTCGGCACCATTAATATCTAATATAGTCCTTGAATCAACCTGAGTAGAAACTGCAAAGGCAATTCTGGAAGGGAAATTTACCTTTATTGAACCGGTAATAATATCTACAGAAGGACGTTGAGTAGCTATTATTAAATGTATGCCGGTTGCCCTGGTCATCTGTGCTAATCTACATAACGATTCCTCTGCTTTTACCGGAGAAGATAACATCAAATCAGCTAATTCATCGATTACTATTATAATACAAGGTAAGGAATCAGTGCCATTATTAATATTTCTAACATATTCATTATAGCCGTCTAAATTCCTGACTCCTGCTTCCGCAAATATTTTAAATCTTTTTTCCATTTCAGATATCGCCCAGTTTAATACTTTTATGGCTTGACTTGCATCGGTTATAATGGGTATTAACAAGTGTGGAATGCCATTGTAAATATTTAGCTCTACTCTTTTTGGGTCAATCATCAGAAATTTTACTTTTTCCGGACTTAGCTTATAAAGAATACTTAATATTATATTATTAATACATACGCTTTTCCCTGATCCTGTTGCCCCGGCAATTAATAAATGAGGAAGTTCGGTTAAGTCTGAGATTATGGGCTTGCCTCCAATATCTATTCCTAAAGCTATGGGTAATTTATATTTTCCATTTTGAAATTCACTACTTTGCAATATTTCTTTTAAATACACATTTATTCTTTTACGGTTAGGAACTTCAATTCCTACAGCATTTTTACCGGGTATTGGTGCTTCTATCCTGACTGAGGCTACGGCAAAAGACAAAGCGATATCATTGCTTAAATTAGTTATTTTAGATATTTTAACCCCTGGTGCAGGATGAATTTCATATCGGGTAACAGTTGGTCCGTGGATAACCCCAACGACTTTTGCATTAATTCCAAAATTAGTGAAGGTGCTTTCGAGTATTTTTACATTTTCCTCAATATTTAATTTGGTATCTGTTTTGTCTTCAGCGTACGAGTCAGATAGTAGTGACAGGGGTGGAACTTGATAGCTGTCTGTTTTAGGTTCCTGTTTAGATGCCTGGTAATCTCTATCTAAAATATTTTCTTCTTCTAATTTCTTTTCTTTTTTCCTTGTTCTTTTTATTTTAAATATTCTTTTAGGCATTTCATCTGTTTCGTATTCTTGATAATCGGGTTCTTCTTTACGCCTTGAGCTTTTATATATTTTTGTTCCTATATTTTTTGAAATATTATAAATGTTATTGAATATTATCTTTATTTTATTCCCCAAGTTGCTAAATATGTAAAAATAAGATACTTCAGTTATGAACAGTGTAGATATTAAACTGAGAGAAATTAAAACAAGGTAAGCACCTTTTATTCCAAAGTAAAGATATAATGAATTGGCAAAATAGTAACCTAATAAACCCCCACCCGCCCCTTTTATCGACAATAAATAAGGATTATCAAGTAATAGTAATTTTAAGTGGATAAATATAAGTAATATAACAAATAAAAAATTAATACCGAAGAATTTATGATAGGGATTAGGTAACTTATAATTTAGAAGAAGTATGATGCCCCAAAATAATAACAGGAGGGGGAAGACGTAAGAACCGATACCAATACTGCGAGTAGCTGTTTGAAAAATAATTTTCCCTACGATTCCCATTTTGTCAGTGAAGATAAAGGCGAAAATATATAACAAAGAAAATGCAATAATTATTATACTTATAGTTTCATTTTTAGTATTTTTTTTCTTTATTTTCAATTTATCAAAATCCTCTCGATAAAGACATCCAAATTGTTAAACCAGACATAATCCAAAGATAGTATGAAAAAAAGTATATTTTCCGATTTTTTAATAATCCTATAAATATTTTCATAGCCCCATAGCTTGATATGGCCGCTACAAACCCGGATAATATCAGAATGTTTAAATTTATACTTAAAGAAGATATTTCTCCAATTTTAAAAATGGAAGCACCTAAAATAATCGGTACAGATAGTATAAAAGAATATCTTGCCGCAAATTCTCGATCTAAGTTTCTTGATAATCCAGCGATAACAGTTAAACCAGACCTCGATATTCCTGGGAAAATAGCGAGGGCCTGAGCTATCCCTATAATAATAGCATCTTTGTAAGTAATTTTCGAAATATTTTTATTACCTTTTGAATATTTTTTATCTCCAACCCAAAGTAAGGTTCCTGTAATAATTAACATAAAGGCAGCTATTATAGGCTTAGCAAAAAGTATTTCAAAATAAGAGCTAAAAGTATATCCGATAATTGCTGCCGGCATGGTACTGATTACTAAAAACCAGGCAAGTTTTGATGATGAATTATTTTTAAAAATATTTAATATATTTTCTCCCCGAGATAGTTTATAAATACTGTCAAAAAAAGAAATTACTAATTCTTTAATATCTTTTCTAAAGAGTATTATTACGGCGACAATTGTTCCAAAATGTAAAAATGCTTCAAATGCTGCGCCTGGTAATTTTAGCTGCAAGAAATATTTTGCTATTACTAAATGCCCGGAACTGCTTACCGGAAAAAATTCAGTCAACCCTTGTATAAGCCCTAATAATATTAATGACATATATTCCCCTAACTTTTGGAAAGCTCATCGATTACCACCAAACTAATGTTATTAGCGTGGTCTCCAATTCTTTCTAAATTACTTATTATATCTAAAAAGATAACACCGGACTCCGGATAACAAATGCCTTTGTTTAGCCTATTTATATGATTATTGCGAAGTCCTTTTTCCATATTATCAATTTCATCTTCTTTTAAAGCTACTTCTCGAGCCAACTTTATATCCTTATTTTTTAATGCTGAAATTGTTTTATTTAAGGAAAACTGGACTTTAGAAAACATATATTTTAGTTCATCTAAAGCTTTTTCACTAAAAGGCAGCTTTTCATTTATTTTTTCTTCGGCAAGTTCAGCTAAATTTTCAGCATGATCCCCTACTCTTTCTATATCATTAACTATATTCATTAAATCGGTTAATCTTTTTGATTGTTTAGGACTAAGAGAATTCTGGGCTATTAATACTAAATATTTGGTAATCTCCTTTTCTAAAGTATTTACTACCTCTTCTTTCAAATATACATTTTTTAAAATATTTAAGTCATTTTGAATAAAAGACATTATTACATCATTTAACATACTCTCAACCATTTCACCCATTCTAACTAATTCCTTAGTTGTCTGACTTAAAGCAATGGATGGCGTATTTATCATATTTTTACTTAAATATATAGGGCCTTTCTTAATGACAATTTCTTCACCAGGTAAAAATTTAACTACAAGCCTAACAAACAAAGAAAGAAATGGAAGTAATATGATCGCGTTAATTATATTAAATAAAGTATGAGCATTAGCGATTTGTCTTGGAATACTTGATGAAGTTAATGATACCAGGTATGAAAATTTATTTATAAAGAATAAAAATAGAACAACTCCTCCAATATTGAAAAATAGATGAGAAAGAGCGACTCTTTTCCCGGTTATAGAACTACCTATGCTGGCAATTACTGCAGTAAAGCAAGTTCCTATGTTACTTCCTAAAATAAGAGGGATTGCTGATTCTATACCGATTATACCCTGAATAGACATGGCAATTACAATTGCAGTAGTAGCACTACTGCTTTGAATTATGGCGGTAAAGATTGCAGCAACCGCAATACCCAATAAAGGATTGTGAGAAATATTCACTAATAAATCTAAGAATGGAGCATAATTTCTTAGCGGCCTCACAGCGTGAGACATGGTATACAAACCTAAAAATAATATACCAAAACCGAGTAAAATTTGTCCAAAATATTTATAACTTTTTCTTTTAGATAAAAAATTAATGATAAAACCTATGCCAATTGCCGGAAGAGCATATTGATCTAAACGGAAAGATACAATCTGGGCGGTCACGGTAGTTCCTATATTTGCTCCTGCTATTACACTTACGGCTTGTTTTAAACTTAATAATCCTGCGTTTACCAATCCAATAGTGATAACACTTGTAGCACTACTACTTTGAATAATGGACGTTATTAGAGCCCCGGTTGCAACACCCATTACTGGTTTGTTGGTTAAGAATTCCAGAATTCTCTGTATTCTATCACCAGTAGCTTTTTGTAAGCCATCACTGAGCAGCTGCATTCCGTATAAAAATAATCCCAGACCTCCCATCATGCCAAAGATTAGTTCAGTGGTCATTAAATACCTCCGCCAAAATAAAGTATCGAGTATTGCGTATCGAGTATCGCGTAAATATTATAGCGTTTAGCGTATGGCAAAATTCGTATCTCGTATCTCGTGAATCGTATCTCGTTAAGAGAATAAAAATAAGAAGACAGAAACCCTGTTCGTATCGTATATCGAGTATTGAGTATCGCGTATAAAATACAGTGAAGTAATAAGATTATATTTATGAATGTGTAAAAACAGGTTACTTATTATATGTTACGCATCACACAATTCATTGGCAAACTGGTTAACCGGGTAACTGGATAACTAATATCCTCTACGCTCCACGCTCCACGCTCTACGCTGAACGCTATACGCTAGTTCCTATGTCGCTATGTCCGAAGCCACCTTCTCCTCTTTTGGTCTTATCCAGGGTCTCTATAACTTCAAAATTAGGGAAAAAGATTTTTTGGATTACTAATTGAGCTATTCTATCTCCTCTTCGTATAATAAATTCTACTTCACCTAGATTGATTAATATTACTTTTACAGTACCTCTGTAATCCGAATCGATAGTACCCGGTGTATTCAAAACCGTAATACCATGCTTAAGAGCTAAACCGCTTCGAGGCCTTATTTGACCTTCATAACCTTCAGGAATCATAATTTTGAACCCGGTGGAAATCAATTTTACCTTACCCGGTTTTAATACGGTATCTTCAGCTTCTGCGCATAGCAAATCAACTCCGGAGGAGAATTTACTTGCGGAAATAGGCAAAGATAAATCCTCACATCCTTCTACTTTTTCTATTTTTATTTCTATTTTGTTATTCTCCACTGCACCAAATCCACTTTTGTTTTATCTGTTTCATGTTGTTTCAATAAATATCAGTCATATTTTTCATTTTTCTTTTCAGCGTCATGGTTTATAATATTATTTTCTTCATCCTCTATTTTTCTTAGGTCAACTCTACCTTGATTATCAATTCCGATACATTTAACCAATATATTATCATTAACTCTAACTACATCTTCAACTTTCCTTATTCGTTCATGTGACAATTTAGAAATATGGACCAGGCCTTCTTTTCCAGGGAAAATTTCAACAAAAGCTCCAAAATTAGTTGTCCTGGTTACTTTTCCTTCATATGTTTCCCCAACCTTCGCTTCTCTTACCAAATCTTCAATCATCTTTTTTGCTTGCTTCATGGTTTTTTCGTCTGTTGCAGCTATAAATACTTCTCCGTCATCTTTGATGTCGATAGCGGCACCCGTTACTTCTATGATTTTTTTAATATTTTTTCCGCTGGGGCCGATTACCATGCCAATTTTAGAAGGGTCAACATTTATAACTAATATTTTTGGCGCATAATCTGATAGTTTTTCATTAGGTTCAGACATTGTTTTATTCATTTTATCAAGAATAAATAATCTCGCCTCTTTTGACCTCTGTAAAACATCTTGCATTGTATCTTTTGAGATACCCGCAATTTTTAAGTCCATCTGAATAGCGGTAATACCTTGGTCGGTTCCGGTGGCTTTAAAGTCCATATCACCATAATGATCTTCTAAGCCTAAAATATCGGTTAATATTTCTACGTTTTCATCTTCTTTTACTAATCCCATGGCAACTCCGGCTACCGGCTTTTTTATAGGAACTCCGGCGTCAAACAAGGACAGGCTTCCTCCGCAAACAGAAGCCATAGAAGAAGAGCCATTTGATTCTAAGATTTCAGAAACTATGCGAATAGTATAAGGAAATTCTTCTTCCGGAGGAATTACCGCTTTTAAGGCCATTTCTGCTAATGAACCATGACCAATTTCTCTTCTTGATTGACCTCTTCTCGGTCTTACCTCACCAACGCTAAAAGGCGGAAAGTTATAATGCAGATAAAACCTTTCTGAAGATTCTTCTTCCAGAGTATCTATGAATTGCCTATCTTTTACGGTCCCAAGAGTAGTAATAACTAAGGCTTGTGTTTCACCTCTGGTAAATAAAGCACTTCCATGAACTCGAGGAAGCACCCCAGTTTCGCAGCTAATAGGCCGTATTTCGTCTAATTTTCTTCCGTCTACTCTTATTTTTTCCTGAATTATTAAATTACGAACAGCTTCTTGGCAAATTTCATCATAGGCATTTTTCAAGAGGGATAAATTGTCTCCCTCAACAGATAATTTTTCAGTAATCTGACTAAATATATTTTTTAATGTATTTTCTCTTTCCTTCTTTTCACTTATACATATTGATTTTTTAATTTCTTTCTTGTAAAGATTTCTAATTTCTTTACGATAATTATCTGCTAATTCTTCTGTTTCTGAATATTGTTTTTCTTCTTTTATGTTAGATTTTCCCAAAATATCGGATAATTTTTCTTGACCTTCTACAATGGTACTAATTGCTTCCTGAGCAATACTAATTGCCTTTAATACAATTTCTTCAGGTACTTCTTTTGCATCGCCTTCCATCATTATAATTGAATCTTTTGTACCAGCTATAATTAAGTCTAATTCTGAATTTTCTAATTCCTCAGGGCTGGGATTAACTATGAATTCGTTTTCTATCAGTCCAATCCTGACGGCTCCTATGGGACCTTGAAAAGGAATATCCGATACCCATAAAGCCGCAGAAGCTCCTATTATAGCAAGTACATCCGGTAAATTTTTTTGATCATACGACAAAACGGTAGCAATAAGCTGGACATCGTTTCTATATTCTTTGGGGAACAAAGGCCGCAATGGGCGATCAATAAGTCGTGAAGTTAATATCGCATTCTTGCTTGGTCTACCCTCTCTTTTGAAAAAACCTCCTGGTATTTTACCAGCAGCATAAAATTTTTCCTCATAATCTACCATTAAAGGGAAAAAGTCTATCCCTTCACGTGGTTCTTTGGAACTGTTTGCTGTTACCAGCACGATAGTTCCCTCACAACTAACCACAATCGAGCCAGCTGACTGTTTAGCAACTTTACCAGTTTCTATATTTATTACTTTACCATTCAAATTAATTTTAATTTCTTTAGTTCCTAACATTAAATATTTTTTTTCCTCCTTTTTTAGCTAATAAGTCATTTTTATTAACTAAAAATGATTTATATTTTTATTTTTTTTATAGTAATTTTCTTTTCCGATAAGCCCTGATTAGTATCTCGTATCTTGTGAATCGTATCTCGTACAAACTAGCGTATAGCGTTTAGCGTAGAGCGTATACATTTTGTTTATGATACTATACGCTAAACGCTATACGCTCCACGCTAGGTTTATTCACTAGCGACTAATTTATTATTTTCGTAAATTTAGTGACTCAATAATTTTTCGATATTTAGCAATATCATTATCTTTAAGATACTTTAATAATTTTCTTCTTTTCCCCACCATCTTCAATAAACCTTGCTTTGAATGAAAATCTTTCTTATTCTTTATCAGATGTCCGGTAAGATCGTTTATTCTTTCAGTTAACAAAGCAATTTGAACTTCTGATGAACCAGTATCAGTAGTATGATGTTGATATTTTGTTATTATCTTCCCTTTCTCATCTTTAGCAAAAATCATATTACTCTCTCTCCTTTTATTTTTTATTTATTATTTTAATTTTTATATCTTCATTATTTTATCATAAACCATTATACCCTTCAACCTATAAACAGTATCGAGTATATAGTATCGAGTATCGAGTTAAGAAAACGAAAGAAAAGATAGAAAAAGTAGTATTCCCCTTTCTATCTAACTATCCCACTAAAATTCAAAGTAACAATATAGTATCGAATATCGATAAAGAACAGTATCGAGTATATAGTATCAAGTATATAGTAAAAACAGTATCGAGAAAATAATTAAGACAAAGAATACTTTATATAAATTTAGATTATAATTTACTTATTAATTTTACTGTCATTCGGCAAATATATTTTATTTTTTCAATAAGTTCTGTTTTATTTGTTTCATTAATATAATCTAATTCGTTTGCAATTATTATTTGTGTTTCTAATTCAGCACAACTTCCCAATGCTATATATAAAAACTGTCTATATTCTTTATTATGATATCTTCTAAATCCTTCTGCAATATTTGATGGTATCGAAATTGCTGAACGTCTCATCTGAGAAGTTAACCCATATAACTCCTCTTTTGGGAATTTTTTAGTCAATATATAGATATCTTTAACAACTTCTATTCCTATTTTCCAGATTCTCAAATCTTGAAAGTTTTTTATTTTTTCAGTTATTTTTCTCTTCCCTCTTCTCTCTTTACTCGATACTATATACTCGATACTCGATACTCGATACTGTTATACTAATTTAATTTATCAATCATTTTATGGGCTACTAAAATGTCATCTTCTATCTGTTTTTTTAATAAACTTGGATGGTTAAAGTATTTTTCTTCTCTTATTTTTTGCAGTATATTAACGACTACTTTTTTATTATATATTTTTTTACTGAATTTTATAATGTGAACTTCAATAGTGCGTTCTGTTTCTCTAAAAGTTGGTTTAACTCCTATATTCATTAAGCCATAATATTTTCTATTATCAATTTTAATTTCTACCAAATATACTCCGTTAACAGGAATAAGCTTATTTGGCGGTGTTTCAATATTGGCTGTAGCAAAGTTTAATAATTTTCTTCCTCTGCCTTTTCCAGAAATTACTTTTCCCGAAATCGTGATATCATGTCCTAATAATTTTCTTGCTTTTTCGATTTCTCCTGACCCAATATAATCTTTTATTATGGTACTACTAATTATGGTATTATTTACAACCACTGGTTTTAATATATTAGTTTTAAATTTATAAGATTTACCATATTCTCTTAAAATATCTGTATTCCCTTTTCCCTGAAAACCAAATTTATAATTAAAGCCTACAAAAAGTTCTTTTACCTTCAAACTATCAACTAATATTTTACTTATAAAATCTTCAGGCGGCATTTTACTCATCATCTTATTAAATTTAATAATAAGAAAAATATCAACATCTGATTCTTTAATTAGGCTTATTCGTTCCTCCAAAGTGGTTAACAAAAAAACGTTGCTTTCCGGGTTAATTATTTTATCGGGATGAGGGTCAAAAGTAACAACAATACTTATTCCATTATTCTTCTTGGCCTTATCAACGGTTTGTTTAATCAATTTATGATGTCCTAAGTGTACACCGTCAAAGACACCTAAAGCAATATATCGTTTTTTGTTCGGCAATATGATATTTTCTGAATATCTTATGATTTTCATAATTAAAGTATATAGGAATTTCCTTTTTTGATAAACTCTAATTCTAATTAGTATATAGCATATTGTATATAGTAATAGAATGAAAAACGAAAAGCGCAAAACGTAAAACCATATTTAAAATTTAAATATATGTCTCGATTCGTTGATTAGTTGCTTAGATAATTGGTTAAGAAAACAGAAGCCAGAAGACAGAATTCAGTATTCAGAATTATCTTAAATTATGAGATTATATTCTTTGTTAAGTTATTTTATATTCTTCTGACTCCTGACTACTGGCTTCAGGATTCTTAAATAATAATTATGGTTTTTCGCTTTTAGTTTTAACTTTTTAATTTATTATTTATTATCTAAATCGAATTAGCAAAATTAATAATTTCTAAAAACCTTAACCGGCTTAAAGATAATATTTCCCCCATCATCTTTAATCGAAGTGCCAATAGACAGTAAATTACCTTTTACATCAAACATTTTAACAAATTTGTCCTTTCCTGTCTTTAGTCCTTCCGGAATTTCAACAATCTGCTCACTTGATATAACCCCGCCGTTTAAAACGGTTTTAGTTGCTTCACTTTTTACAGTTATTTTATTTAATCCTTCAAGAGCGGAATCAATGCTAATAAGACATTTCTTCCCTAAAGTTTTATTCTCTCTAAATTCCTCTAAATTTAGCGAATCTTCAATGCTAAAATTACCAACCTTTTTTCTTACTAAACTTGATAAGTGCGCGCCACAACCTAATTCATTACCTATATCGTTACATAATGTTCTAACGTATGTACCCTTTGAACAAACAACTTCGAATTTAACTATTGGATTTACCCTTTGGTCAAAATTTATTAAATTAAACTGATATATTTTTACTTCCTTGGGACTTCTTTTTACTTCTATCCCTTTCCTGGCAAGATAATACAATCTTTTTCCCTTGTAATGGGCCGCTGAAAACATCGGAGGTATCTGACTAATCGTACCTTCATATTTTTGGAATATATCTTTAATCCTTTTTTCATCAATATCAGTACCGACTTCCTTTTTCCGAATAATCTTGCCTTCTGCATCCTGGGAATCAGTACTTACCCCTAAAATCATCTCTCCCTGATAGTGTTTTTTCATACCTACTAAAAATTCAGCTATTTTTGTAGCTTGCCCTAAACATATCAATAGGACACCGGAAGCTGAGGGATCTAATGTTCCCGTATGTCCCGCTTTAGGAATACCTAAAATATTCCTAACCTCTTTTACGACTTGATATGAACTGATTCCTTTTGGTTTAAATATGTTTAAAATACCGTTCATTTTATATTACAATCATCTTTTCTATTATTATAATTTTTTTTATTTTGGTTACTGGATATTATTTTCTTTACTATATACTCGATACTATCTTATTCTGGCTCCTGGCTCCTGGCTACTGACTCCTGAATTCTATCTCTTCCTTTCTTCACTATATACTCGATACACGATACTCGATACTAATTTGACTTTTATCTTCTTAACCAGGTAAAGGTTATGTGACTAATAAAACCCTACCATTTATTAATACCAGAATTCATGCTAAAATACAAAAAAAGATTAATACCATCTTAAAGAAAAGAGGTACTTATGTTAAAAGAAAATCTAATTAAAGTTAGG
>Ga0315543_1001804_pt1 | contig 22165 bp, 21 predicted proteins | sample SalMarSW160210MG_2_FD_203098 | JGI IMG/M metagenome (GOLD analysis project Ga0315543, IMG submission 203098) | Salt marsh sediment microbial communities from the Plum Island Ecosystem LTER, Massachusetts, United States - Salt Marsh Sediment SW1601-210 ...
AGGCCACGTTAGTGCCCAGGACGTATATGGCCAGGTATCCAGCAATTGCCAGCAGCAGACGGACTTTGTAGGCCAGCAGGGTCACGTTCATTACCTCACTACATATGTCCCGCCACGCTTTACGGATGTGAACCGTGCGCTCTAACCAACTGAGCGGGAGTACGCTTATGTACTGCCCATGAGTCTATGTGCGCGCCATAGTATACCGTGTGGCACGAGGAACCTTGCGCGCTATGGTTCGCTGCACACTCCAGTAACAAGAAGGCCTGCCGGTGAGCTTTGCAGCGTAAAGCGCTCACTCTTGCGACTCGTTTGCTCCCAAATCTGTTGGGTTTTCTCTCTCCAAAGGCCCTACCTCAAGCCGAATTGGAGAGGAAAGAACGCAAGCTCTCTGTTGATGCGCTCAAGCGCAAGTGGCATGCTTTCGATATCCCTCAAGAACCCTTCAACAGCCGTTTCAAAGGCTTGCAGCAAGCCACCAAAACTCACAACAACTAATGAGGTGTCTTGCTCTTCCAATCTTCTCATACCTCGCTTGACAGCGTCTGAATCGTCAAAGACGTAGCGTATTCTTCTTGCCTCATCCCGGTCTGTCCACGACGAATCGTAGCTGAGCGAGTGAATAAGCCCACACCTTGCCGCCCATAAATCAATTGGTGCACAGCTCAGATTCGCATTCGGTAGAAGATAGTCTTCCACCCACTTCAGGAAGTCCTTTCTTTCTACGTGTTTTGCGTCTGGCCGACGGCTAAGTGAAGCCATCATATCAATGCCAGCATACAACAGAATCAGTGCTGGCCCAAACAATCTTTGCTCCGAGCAAGCTCGAATAGCCTGCAACAACTCTTTTGTGACTCTCTTCAACCGCCCTTCTGGTCTCAGTAGGTTCTTGGGTATCAGGTTCAGCAATTGCATTCTGCTCAACTCCATTGCAACGACGGCCTCGTGCTGATTTGTAATTGGTCTGAATCCGCAGCCTCCTCGGTACCAGCCTACCAGCAGCCACGCGCTGTTGTACAAACAAACTAGGCAGGCTAATCCCTTGTAATCAGCTCTACTCAGTTCGACATCTGGCATACCAGCTTGAGGGCGTCAACTCCCAGTGCTCGCTCTCTTGCACAGCGATGTTGCCAAGATTCTCGGCAGTTGGTGAGGAATCGATATTCCAGACGCGGTAGATAACAAAGCAATCGTCTTGTTCGGCTCTCGCCCTTTCCGTCTCGGAGAGCCAGAATCCAACATCTTCTCCAGGTGAGCGCGTAGTTGTTTTCACTTCAATGTGCAGCTCACGACCTTCGAGGGTGAATGACAGAACGTCGTAGCCGGCGCCCGGGTCGGTGAACGACACCATCTTGACTCCACTAGCCAAGTGATGGCGTCCAGCGTTGTTCAGTCTGTCCACTTCTTGCTTGCGGACGAATTGCTCGCCCAATAGCCCAGTGCGTTCGTTCTCTCGAACTCGTGCTACCCTCGCCTCCAACTCCGAGCTGAAGTCGGGAGGAGAGATTATGGCTTTCCCCGCAACCTTTCCATCTTTGGTTAGGTACGAAACCACCCACATGTATGACTGAATCTCTATGGCATCTGCCTGGCCGTATTGAGCGAGCTTGGACTTCAGCGCATCAGCCAGGTCGAGGATAAGGGAGTAACGCTCCCAGGTAACGTATCCCGATATCCTTTCCTCGATTCCGTAGAACTCGAGCAGTGTATCGAAAGCCGTTGGGAGAATCGGAAAGTATCTTGTCACGTCGAGCAGGAAGGCCAGATAGGCTAGGAACGTCCACTTGCATCCAAGCCGGTTCTTGCGAAGATAGTCTGCAAAGGCATCAAAGCGTGGCCCAAATTCCGCAGGTGTCGGAGGCCCACCTTTGAAGAAGTGGAACAAGTGAGCGGCGAGGCCTTGTATCTGCTCAGTGCCCTGCACCCTGTAAAGGGCTGACTCCGAGTAGCTCTGCGAGCCAAATCTGTGTTCCAACAAGTTCTTGCTCACGCTCGGATGGCATGCTGCTTTTGTGGCTTCAATGATATTGCGGGGCGTGCTCTTCCAGCTTTCCCATGCCTCGAGATTCAGAACTTCAGTGGCCTTGTCATAGACTCCCCACTTGTGCTTGATTTCATCGCGTACTAGAAAAGGATGCTGGAAGCCGGTGAAGGGGACATACGGAGGTTGACCCAACAGGTGTTGCTCGAAGGTTTGGTGTGCGCTTTCAAACTTCGCATTGTCAATATGGATTGTCAGCACTGACCTCCTCAGTTGCAGATGGCCCTTGGCCTGTCAATATGCGAGGCGCATCGCGATACCTCGTCAGCAACGTGCACGAACAGACGGTACCAAACAGCAAAGTCCCTCCACCGAGTGGCAATGGCCGGACTGCCATCCTAAAATGTGTCTGCCACGGTGTCCACTGCGCAGTCTCTTACCGGCAGCTAAGAGGCACCATGCCCATGCCCTGGACTTTGGCAGAAGTCGCAGGGCCTCTCCTGTTCTAGGACCTTATCTCCTTTTCAGCCTCTATCAAGTCCTTGTGTTCCTGGTAGTGACATTCCACACACAGTGCCTCAAAGCACTCCGGGTATTCCAGAATCTCAAGGAAGCCAAAGTTGATGACAGTACAGTCCAGGTTGACTCCACCTATGTGGTGGACAACCTTCGCGGGCGCACCACAGCGAGTGCACACAGGATGCTCTTGCAGGTACTTCTGTCTGAAGGCCAGCCATTCTTTCGATTGCATCCACGAACGTCGTACCTTTAGCCACCGCTTGGTGTGGGTGATAATGGGACACATCACTGCGTGTTCCACATGTACAAGGTCCATCAGTTCAGTCCCCACGAGTGCACGGCCTTGTGCGTTTCGGAGCATTCTTGGTGGGACGTGGACATCAATCAGCGCCCTGAATGGCATCTCCTTGGCTCTTTCCTGTGGTGTCATTTCCTGGATTTGACGCCACAGCGCTACTCGTCGCGGGCGTTCCTTTCTGTGCTTTTCCGTAGATTTGCGTTTACGGGCACGTATCTCTTCCTTGTGTGCTTCATAGTACGCACGGCCATAGGCGCGTTGGCACTCTCTGCATGTGGTGGTACTCCAGAAGGAGAATTCGCTTTCTGGTTTCGTGTCTCCCCATTTGGCACAGACTCTCATGTTCGACCAGACCCCTTACATGGGAGAATCCCTAATCGGTGTGCATCAACTTCTGTGAACAACTAGGGGTATTCGCAGATTCTGCCAGAGTCCCTGCAGCCACGCGCAGGTGAGAGAAACTTGTTCCTCGGTAAGCTTTTCCGACGCAAGCGCCTCCCACCTTCTTCGCCTGGGACCCACAGGTCAGGACGCGCCTCTCTGACGCAATGTATCTGCTACGGTGTCCATTGCACCGTAGCCGCGCCCTGGACTGTCACTGCAGTCGCAGGGTATCTATCTTGTGGTTCTGGGCCTTCCTCTCTGTCTCCAACGAACCTCTCATTTCGGATGGCACCAGTCTGTACACTACTTTACTGCGGGAGTACTGCCATGCGCTCCCAAGGCCATCGCACAGGGTCGCAATTGGCCTCTACAATCTTCTTCACCGCTGTTCCGTCGCTGTGCATCACGTAAATCGCCCACACGCCCTCACGGTCCGAGCGGAAGACAATGTGGTCCCCATCAGGTAGCCACGCAGGTACGGCGTCAGTGCTGGGATTGTTCGTCACCCGCCGTTGGTTGCTGCCGTCAGCATCCATCACGTAGATCTCCCAGTTGCCATCCCGGGGAGAGGTGAAGGCAATGCGCCGCCCGTCGGGGGACCATGCTGGATTCTGGTCATCTGGGTACTGGCTTATCATTCGGCGTCCAGACCCGTCACTGTTGATAACAAACAAGCCGCACTTGTTGCGGTCGCAGGTTTTGCAAACGAACTGCATCGCCGTGGGATTCCAATCAGGCTGGTCACCCTGAGTTATCATGCGCTTACCCTGACCGTCTAGTCCAATCACCCACAGGTTCAAATCGAAGTGCCATCTTTGCCAGTCAATCTTACCTGCTCGATAGATTACGCTATAACCATCCGGTCCAACTTTGGCGTAGGCAGCCTCGCCGTCGTTGATGAGCCGTCGCCTGTTACTGCCGTCCAGCCTCATGATGTCGACCCCGTTGCCGTCCCAAGTGTAGAACAGAATCTCCTGAGCGTCCTTAGTGAAAGAAGGAAAGGCGGAGTTTCCCACGAGAAGCTGCTTGCCGGTCCCGTCCACATTAATCAGGTAGATGTCATATTGGCGCGTACCTCTGTTCTCCGTATACGCCAATCTACCGCGAGACGCTGTGGTTATCGCCGTTGGCCTTGGCGCTTCAGTCGCTGGGGCTGATGTTGCTGTCGGCACTGGCGTGTTCGTTGGCATCGCAGTCGCTGTTGGTGGTGGAGTGTACGTCGGATATGGCGTGTAGGTGGGTGGCGGTGTCGCGGTCGCTGTTGGCGGCGGAGTGTAAGTGGGATATAGCGTGTAGGTGGCTAGCGGTGTCGCGGTGGGCGTCGGTGCTGTCGTACATGAGGTGAGGAACAGAGTAGCCAAGATGCCAATCAAGACCCAAGCTAATCGTCTCATCATAGTCCCCCTTTTGTATCTCGGCTGAGGTACTGCACATTTCGCTGGCGAAAAGCCCGCCCACCAAGTCGCAGTGAACGGGCTCTCATGTGTGCTACGGTGTCCACTGCGCAGCCTCTTACCGGCAGGCAAGAGGCACCGTGGCCCTGCCCTGGACTTTGGCACAACTCGCACGGTTCTTGCTCGTCGCGCCTACTTGCCTGACCGGCGACCTCTTCGCTTCACCCTGGCTAGTGCCAGAACCTCCTCGTACGTGATATTTGCCTGCTTCAGTATGCCCCGAAACGTACCCTTCGGAATCTCGCTATAGCCCATGATTACCACAACTACATCGTGTCCGCCACCAGCGCGCTTTCTCTTGAGCGATGCATGACTCCCCGTCTGTGGAGCAATCTCAAAGCCAGCGCGCAGTAGAGCACTGATAACTTCATCACTCAAAAAGAGCAGCCGCTTGCTGACGGACAAGCGGCCTGCAGAGGAATCTCGCCTGAGTAGAGCCCAACATCGAGCGGGCTCGCTGCTCCGCGTTCAGCGCGTTTCTTCGCGTGAATGCGAAGTCCCTTCCCCTTCAACACCTCAGCACACTGACCCAGGTCTTCAAGAGTATTAAGATAGAGCTCGGTCGCCTCAATGATGTTTTGAAGCGCTTCTTCCCTAGTGTGGCCGCAGCTGACCGTGCCCAGTTCGCTGCATCTTGACACGTAGTGTTTTCCCTCACGCTCAACCGAGAGAGTTACTTTCACGTAGTGCATGGCTCCCCTAGCCTCCTCCGTTTAGCGCTCATCGCGCCCACAAGCGGTCTCCGGTCAACTGCTGATGGGCGCGATGGGACTCGAACCTATGACCTCACGGATGTGAACCGTGCGCTCTAACCAACTGAGCTACGCGCCCATGAACAATTACATTATAGCAATGAAGGTCAGTTTGGGCAAATGTCACCAACACAGAGTGCTGGAAAACTGCTTGTGGATTGCCACCATGTCATTGCCTTTGGTCCTGGGCCAAAGACCCAGGGCGAGCGCAGCGAAGCAATCTCCCTCTCACCCACAGGTGGAGATTGCTCATCTGCACCTGCGCCGCAGATGCAGGTGTCGCCCCTGCGGGCCTCGCAATGACAAGGGGTTTGTTTCTTAGCAGCGACGCGAAGCCCGCCCTGAGCCGCGCCGAAGGGAATCTCTGTCCCGTGTGGCTGATGTCCTTCGCTCCGCTCAGGCTTTGCACATCGTGCTACGCACGAGGGTGACAGCCACGGCATTTATCCAGACCTCTTCAACGCTCTCATCTGCCTGCTCAGGGAGTAGGCTGCGGCAGAGGGGACGGCGCTGCAGCCAGTGTGAGCGTGGGAGTTGCGGCGACTGGGCTCGGCAATGGCGTGGCCAGGGCGCGCGTTGCAGTGGGCTGAACAGGCGGCATCGTCGGCCGCACGCGTCGCTGCGGGGCCGGCAAGATGATGAGCACTGTGCCGCAGATCATGCTGAGCGCCACCAATAAGCACAGAACCCAGAAGAGTGTCTGTCCCACCTGTCCCTTTCGCAATCCTCTCAAAACCTACCTCCCCTCACAATCTTTCAGCCCCTGCAAGGCAGGCTGAGCATATGGGTCAATCTCCAGAGCCTTCTCCAGCCATGGGCGAGCATTCTCACAGTCACCTATGTAGACGTAGGACAGCCCCAACTCGTAATAGAACTCGATAGCGGTAGCGCCCAATGAGATGGCTTTCTCAAACTGTGGAATGGCATCCTCGTAGCGCCGCTGCACGTAGTAGCACCATCCCAGATGCCCGTAGGCATTGGCGAAATCGGGGTCTACTTCCATAGCCCTCTTAAATTGTATGACAGCCTGCTCGAACTCGCGCAGGTCATAATAGGCCAGGCCCAGACTGTCGCAACTCATCGGGTCGTATGGATCAACGTCGGTTGCCCTCTCAAACTCGGCGATGGCTCCTTCATAGTCGCCGACGGCCCGATAGTTGCGACCAAGGCTGAGATACAAATAGGCCAGATTCGGCTGCAGCGCAATGGCCTCGATGTACTCAGCAATGGCGCCATCATAGTCACCGCGCCTTTCGAGGACGTAACCCAGGTTGCGGCGTGCGTAGAAATTGTTCGCATCCAGAGATACAGCATTCTCTGCCACCTGCAAGGCACGGTCCAGACGCCCCTTGTCAGTATACGCCTCGGCCAGATAGGCATAAGCTGTAGCGTAACTTGGGTCGAGGTCTATGGCTTTCAAACAGGCCTCTATGGCCGCATCGTAATTACCGTTCCAATCCAGCACCATGCCCAGTAGGGCCTGGTTCTCAGCGTTTTCGGAATCAATCTCCACAGCTCGCTGCGCAGTGCTCAGGCCCTCAGCATAGCGACCTCTCAACGTAAGCAAACGCCCCAGCCGAGCATAGGCTGTGGAATTGCCAGGATCCAGCTCTATGGTTCTGCGATACTCGCCCATTGCTTCATTGAGCTCGCCACGACCGAAAAAGCTGTCGCCCAGAGCCATGTGTTCCTTGCTGCTGATCTCCGTGGGCGTCAGCGTGGGACGCTCCTGACCCAGGAAGTGCCCGAATTCCAGGTCTTGTGAACGCAAATACCAAAAGCCGACGCCGATCAGCGGAATCAAGAGCAGAAGCCACGGCCAGCGGCGAGGGCGGCGGGTAGTCGGTCGAATGTACATACGATTACGTCTCGGGTTCCATGTCTTGTATCTGTCAGTTCTGCGAGCTGTTCGTCCGCAAGGCCATCAATCCCCAGGGCTTTTCCATTTTCGACGGGGATGTCATACTGAGCGATGACCTGTCATTGCGAGGAGCGCAGCGACGAAGCAATCCAGCTGCCGATAGCGGGAGATTGCTTCGCTGCGCTCGCCCTGGGTCTTCCCCTGGGTCTTTGGCCCCAGGGACAAAGGTGGCCCAGGACCAAAGGCAATGACACCACCCAACCCTGTTTCGCCACAGTCACGCGACTTCGGAAAAGCCCTGCATCAATCCCAGCCTGGCCAGGAGATTGAAATGCTTCACCAGTAGCTGCACGTTACGCTGCCCAGTCTCCAACTCCACGAGGTCAGCGATGTCTGCGACGGTGCGCTTTCCATCCACCCAATAGTTGGCAACAGTGCTCAGTCCGTAGTACAGGCGGCGGTGCTCTTTCTGCCAGGCGCGGACTTGATCCTTTTCCTGTGGGGTCAACTTGTGCATATATGCTCTGGGGGACACCGGCCCGCGGAACACCCTGGACGGCACCATCGCCACCGCCTGCTGCTCCCATTCGTCCGGTTCCTTTGGCAGTGGGGAGGGCATCTCGTCCAGTCCCAGTTCGCGCGCCTGCCGGAGCAAGACCTCTCTGGCGCGTTCCGTTTCCCGACGCACAGCGCAATCCACCTCGTGGCTCAAGTCCGTGACCAGCCATTCCTCTTTCGGCGCCAGGCGCAAGAGCGAACGGATTGCTTCTCGCTGCCTGTCGGCGGCGAACTGAGCCCTCTTCTCTATACGCGCTGCCGCCTGCGCCAGGCCTTCACCATCCTGCGCGGCGAAAGCGTCGGTCAATATACCTTGCACACTGCGAGCCAGCCGTGCCCGAAACCGCGCTACCATCTCCTGACCCAGCCAGATAGCCTCGCGCCGGCCGGCATTGGCAACAAAGTAAACGTAGGTCGTCGCCAGTCCGCCCAGCACAGCTAGCATACGCGCATCCACCTTGTCCAGCGTATCTTCAGAGGTGTGATAGAACTTGTCCGGCCACTGAATCAGCATCGGCGTCGGAACGCCCACCGTTGGGTCAGAGAGGATGTAGTGATCACTGCCACCCGAAAAAGGAGTCGTGGTGTGACGGAACAGCGGATAAGAAGCTGAGCCAGCAGGATTCTTGGCCCCATCCGTTCGCTCTTCGCGCAGCCGCTCCAGCAGGTCTGTCACGAACGAGGACATGGCAGCCGGCGTACGCTCAATGATGAACACGCTGCCGCACAAATCCTGGTTCTGTCCCACCATGTCCAGGTTGATGCCGGCCACCATGCGCGGTATCTCATCCTCGTGAGTCGCCAGGTAAGCGTAGGTGCCTGTCATCTCGGGCACCAGGAGCAGCCGAATGCCACGTCTGGGCCGAGGTAACTTTCCGTCCTCAATCAGACGCTGCAAAGTACGCGCCAGTTCCAGCACCGCAGCACTGCCCGAAGCGTTGTCGTTAGCCGACGGCTGCGGATGGCACAGGTGAGCGACAACCACCACTTGTTCATCTGTCTCACCCGGGATGAGCGCCAAGACCACCTCCATCTCTCCATCGTACAGGCGGCTGGCAACCCGCCCGTGAACCTTGACTGCGGGCTTGCCTTCCCGTTGCTGCGACTTGACCAGCTTTCTCAAGTCCTCGCCCATGCGGGGTGACAGCACAAACCCAAAACACTTCTTGTCACCGGGGCGCCACCAGAAGGACGTGTACTGCACGGCGTCAGGCACGTCAATACGCTGCCGGACCGGTGGCGTCTCGCGCATGCCGTCGAAGATGATGCCGACAGCACCATACTTGCCTACCGCCAGTTCACGCACACGATTCAGGTCACCTTTGGTCAGGACAATCTTGCCCTTGAGATCAAGGGCCTCGTACTCCTCTTCTTCCTCACCGTCTTCCAGCAGGACGACCTCAGCTTCCAGGCTCTCCACCGGCATACTGCGCTGAATCAGCGAACATTTCACTTCACTAAAGTCAGCCAGCTTGCGGGCCTTGTCGGCAGGCTCGATCAAATGCAAGGTGGCCTCGGTCGCTTCCCACTCTTGAAACATCGGCATGGACCAGTAGCTGGTCTGCTCGTTGGCGGGGAAGGTGAGAACCTCCGCCGACAGGCCAAAGCCTGCCAGTAGCTCACGACAGTGCTCTGCAGCCGCACGGAACCCCGGGCTCGCCTGTATGCGATGGTACTGAATGATCGCAGATACGTACTCCTTGGCTCGCATGCCGGAATACTCTTCGGTGATGGCTTTCTGGATGTCCTTGAACATCTGCTCTCCTTCGCGTTGATGGGCAGTATTATAACACGGGCAAGGCAGAGTGACAAGGAGAGTGTCCGGTGACCAGTTGGCCGTTGGCGGTTGGCGGTTGGCAGTTGGCGGTTGGCAGTGCGCAGGATGCAGAGGGGGGGCATTCTTGTGGCGCACACTTCCGCTCAGCACTGTAACGGAGCTTCGTCAGTGTACGAGACACTGGGGCCAAGTTCGCGAGGCCGGTTCTAACCCCGAGTGTGAGTTCCGCATAACTTGACAATACGGCACGTGCAGGCAACGGCTCCGGTCCGAAAACGTGGAATTATCGATGTCAGCACACTGTGTGGGCAGGCCATCCGCGAATACTACACGAATCCAGTCGTAGAGTATTCGAGTATTCGTGCAAGATTCGTGGATGGCAGGCACACAAATCGCCGAGTGGCCGCCTTCCATGTTCTAGCTTACCAATTTTGCCCCCAATCTGTCGTTTAGCGCATGCTTGTACCCCACTTGCCCGCCCTGACATGTACACGTATAATCCCAGAGAGGGAATGAGGGTGATTACATCCAAACGCGCCACAACGGAAAGGTTTCATAACGGGCCCTTGCGCTGGCTAGCCGTGTTGTGCATAGCCTGCGTTGCTGTGGCGTGCAAGGCAGTTGCGCCCACGTCTACGCCTCCTCTGGCAAGCCTGCGCATAGAGGTACTGCCATCCGGTGCAGCGGTCTACGTCAACGGTGAGGAGAAGGGCCACACGCCGCTGACGCTCCACCTCCCGCCGGGATTGTACACGGTGCGCGTGCAGCACGAGGGCTATGACTCCATGCAGCGAGACGTTGAGCTTCTGGCGGCAGAACAAACGCTCATTGCTGAGGCGCTGCCGGACGCTGCGCCGCCCATCATTACGCTGAGCGAGTTGCCCGGTTCTGTAGAAGCCGGACAGTCGATCCTCATCTACGCACAGGCCAGGGACAACGAAACCGTCATGCTGATGCGCCTGTTGATTGACGGACAACTTGCAGCAGAAGCCACCGGCCAGGCTCTGGAGCACGTCTGGGATACACAGGATGCAGGGACAGGCACGCATACTATCGCAATCAGGGCCAGCGACAGCGCGGGCAACACTGGCCAGGCCACCCGCAGCGTGGACGTCAGAGTTGCAGCCTTGCAGCAGCCGTCCCCTACGCCGGAGCCATCCACTTCGACAAGCACTGACATAAGCGTGTACGAGACGACCGTTACGCTGCCCACCTACCCCTACGAACCACACCTGAGGAAAAGGGTAGATGCCAGGTACAATTTCAAAGTCACCTACCTCGACCGCGCAGCGTACGAGGCCACAAGCCCGCGACCACAGCCACGCACATTCAAGGCTGTTGTCCTGGAGAATCGCTACCTGAAACTGACCTTCCTACCGGAACTGGGGGGCAGGCTCTACACCTGCACCTTCAAGCCCAGCGGGCAGAACATCTTCTACCAGAACACTGTCCTGAAACCATCGTACTGGGGGCCGCTGAGCCGCGAAGAGAATTGGTGGCTGGCGGCTGGGGGCATGGAGTGGGCCCTGCCAGTCCACGAGCACGGCTACGAATGGGGCCTGCCTTGGACGTACAGCATCGAGCAGCAGCCCCATCAAGTCTCCATCATGTTGCGTGACAGCACGGCCAACGACCGCTTGCGCGCCGAGATCACGGTGACACTACCGGCCGAACGGGCTTACTTTGAGTTACGACCTCGCCTTGTGAATCCCACCGCTCAGGCAGTAGCCTGTCAACTCTGGCTCAACGCAGCCCTTACCCTGGGCTCTGCGAGTGTTTCCGCTAACACAGAATTCATCTATCCCACCGATAGCATGATCGTGCACAGCAGCGGCGATAGGGCACTGCCCGCTGAGCGCCAGATAATGTCCTGGCCTATCTACGAGGGATGTGACTTGTCCCATTACAGGAACTGGCACAACTGGCTCGGCGTCTTTGTGCCAGACATCCAGCAGGATTATGCTGGCGCCTATAACCACGATACGGAGCTAGGCATTGTGCGGGTCTTTCCCCCAGAGGTCGCACCTGGGCTGAAGCTCTTTGCTTTCGGAGCAGACTTTTCAGCACGCGAAGAGTACTCTGATGACGAATCCGAGTACTTTGAGATGTGGGCAGGGCCCTGTCGGACATTCTGGCCGGAAGACGATGTGCTCATAGGCGCTGGTCAGTCTCTCAGTTGGAGCGAAATCTGGCTGCCGTTCAGCAGCATTGCTGGCCTGGACAGAGCCAACGCAGAAGCGGTGGTCAAGGCCAGCGTGCAGGGCAAGCAGGTTCACCTGGGAATCGCTGTCAGCAAGGCGCGACAAGTACAGTTCAATCTCGAGTGGAACGGCCATACATTTCACCGGCAGCGGGCGCACCTGGCTCCAGACATGTCTCTCGCAGTCCAGGTGCCACTTCCAAGTGGCGCAAGGCTGCCGGGCTATTTGAACGTGCAACTGCAGGACGAGAATGGAGCAATCCTGCTCGAATACACGAAAGCCATCTCTTAGTGGGAGGACAATCCATGTATTGCAACGAGTGCGGTGCCGAAATAGACGACAGTGCCCTTGTCTGCCCCAACTGCGGGCATCCAGTGGCGATGCAGGTTGAATCCATACCAAGCTCGGTGGCTGAGGAGCCAGAGACTGAGCCTCACGGCCCGCGCGCACGCGGCTGTGGTTGGGCCATGACTGCCGGCATGCTGGCTGGCTGCGCCGTCCTGATCATCGTGGGCCTGGCGCTCCTGGGCATCTATCAGGGGATGCAAGAACGAACGCGCTTGAACCGCGCCGCGGCGGCAGAGCACTACCAAAAAGGGCTGGAGCAATTGGCCGTAGAGAACTATGAACTGGCCCGAGCAGAATTCGAGCTAGCTGTGCAACTGGACCCCAAGCACAGGGAAGCTGCCGCAAAGCTGGCAGAAGTGATTGCACTGCTCAGCAGCCGGGCCACGCCAACCTCGGCCGTACACCACGAGACAGCAGTCCTTCTCTACAACGAGGCCCGTGACCTTTACAACAAGGGTGACTGGGAGGGTGTAATCGTCAAGCTGGAACAGGTACAGGCCCTTGAACCAGAATATGAACGCGAACAGGTCATCATGTTGCTGGTCGAGGCGTATTACAAGGCTGGCCTGAAGCTCGTTGACCAAGACCGCATGGAAGAGGCACTGCGCTACTTCGACCACGCCTTGGAACTGCGCCCTGCTGAGCAGGAGATTCGCGAGCAAAAGCGCCTGGCTGCTCTGTACGTGGCTGGCCTGGGCTACTGGGGAGCCGACTGGCAAGGAGCTATCGAAAGCTTCAACGTCCTCTATCAGCTCAAGCCCGACTATAAAGACACCAGACAGAGATTGTACGATGCGTACGTAGCCTATGCAGACGCACTGTACGACAAAGCAGACTGGTGCGCAGCACGTGACCACTACGATAGTGCCCTGGCCATGACCTTCAGCGAAGAGATAAGGGCAAAAAGGGAAGAGGCAGCGCAGTATTGTGCCGTTGCCCCTCCGCCCACAGGCACGCCACCGCCCAAGGGAACATTTGTCGGCAAGCTGGTGCAAATCGAAGACGTGGGCCTGGAGACAGCCATGATGATCCGTGGGCACATTCTGGACGAAGAGGGCAACCCCATGGCAGGTGTCCAGGTGGGATTGTCCGCCTGGGATTGGTCTGCGCCTCCCGCCACAACCAATGACGAGGGCGTCTTCGCCTTTGACGGACTCGGCAACCCCGTCACATATACTGTCACGCTCATAGACTTGCCCGTTGTTCCTTTGCCTGTCAAGGCTGATTGGAGCAAGTTAGTGTGGGTAGAGTTCCGCCCACAGCCGTAGAGAGCGGTAGAAAACAGGAGAGCAAAGTGAGCAAAGAGAAACAGCGACAACAGCGCATGCAAATCAACGTCCAATTGCCAGCGGAACTGGAAGCCATCTACGCCAATTTTGCCATGATCACCCACTCCCCATCGGAGATTGTGGTTGACTTCGCCCGCCTACTGCCTAACGTGCCCAGCGCCAAAGTCTATGCGCGGATCGTAATGACGCCCATGAATGCCAAGCTGCTGCATCGTGCGTTGGGGGAGAATCTGTCCAAATTCGAAGCGCAGTTCGGGGAGATAAAAGCGCCAGACCAGGGATTTGGCGCAGAGCGCCCCATCGGCTTCAAGCACTAGTTCCACGACTGGCAGCCTGTAGTACTATGCTGTGTCTCCGTGGTTTTCCGGTGCGCTGCCAGCCTCAGGGATTGACCAGACGACCCAACAGAGGCTGATGCAGCTCTACAGCCCCCTCGGGACAAAGCTCGTGGCAGCAATAGCAGCGAATACACAGCGTGAGGTCCATGTACGCCCGTTCGTCTACAATCGTAATCGCCCGCACCGGGCAGTTCTCAACGCAGACGCCGCAGGCAGTGCACCTGGAACCGGCCTGTGGACTGGCAAGCAATTGCCTGGTAACCCACCCGCGCACGAACGCCGGGAGCTTCTTCACATCCCTGCTGCCTGTGCGAGGCCTCTTGAAACCCGCTACTTTCACCTCATCCAGGCGATTCCCCAATATCTCAACATCTTCCACGCGGCCGCTGCTCAAGCCCCTGCGTGCGGCAGCAGCAATGGGAGGCACGTCCAGAGGTGACATACCTACAATGGAGGTGGCCACCACGTCCAAAGCAACTCCGTCAGTGCTCGTCAACAGGAGGCCGATATGACGTGGATCGCCGCCAGATGGGCCGTCACCCTCCATGCCGACTACAGCATCCATGATGGTGAGGACAGGCTTGTAGTAACTCAAGATGTCTATCAGCATCTCTGAGAACTCGTGCACAATTGGCAACTTGGTGTGATAGCCGGCCTTGGTCAAGCCAGGCACTGTGCCGAAAAGGTTTTTCGTCGCTCCAGTGAAGAGCGTTAAGCCGTGAGTCTTGAGCTTGGGCAGGGAAATGATAGCATCGGCCTCGACAACGACCTTCATGGCATCGACCATCTTGATCAAATGGCCTTCTGGACAGGGAAGCCGCACAGAGCCAATATCGTAGTTGAGAATCGCGCCTCCCTCCTCTGCTGCCGCCATCATACCGGTCACACGGTAAACGCGACGCAGCACGCGTGGAGTGAATAGCCCGCCCGGACTGTCAGCGATAATGGGCGTTGCTCCGGCCTCCCTCACCCACCTGGCTACTGCCGCAACGAGCGCTGGATGGGTCGTCACTGCCTTTTCCGCCGGCTGACCTTGCAGCAGATTGACTTTCAGTATCACTCTCTGCCCAGGCTCAATCAGCGCCTGATCACCTGTAAATGCCTGCAGACTCTCGCGCAGGGCCGCTTCAACTGTCCGCCGATCGTAGTTGGCGCATCTGGCGATGTAGACTCGGCTCAAGGCGTGTCCTCCTCCTGCTCAACCCCTAGGCACAATGAGTTGAATGTTGCCGTAGAATTATACCATGAACATTGCTTCGGTCAATACCTTGCACCGCTCTAGTAGGGGCGAGGCATTCGGGCGTAGCAATCCGTCTGGCGCGGATGCTCCTATAGGGGCAGTATGCCCTGAGGTACACGCAAGATCGTCGAATGCCTCGCCCGTACACGTGCGTGGCGTTCGCCTGGGTGAAGTGCATCACCGGGGTACACCCCCAGTAACACAAGAGACCGGGCGCTTGATGCACCCGGTTTCTTACTGCGCGTTTGCTGTTTCTAGAACTGGGGCGGACGCATGGAGCCTTCTACTTCGTCTGGCTCCTCAGGCTTGGACTCTGGAGGGCGTCCCGCGATAATCAGCCGCGCCAGAAGAGCTCCTTCGTCAGCAGGCTTGCCGAGTATCAGGATGCGGTCCCCGACCTGAATGTCGGCAATGGTGGGTTCCTCCACACCGAGCACGCGGAAGCGCGTTTGGTCATCAGTGAGAATGGTATGCGTGCCCTTGTCGTCCTCCACTGTCAGCGTTGTGCCTGCGATGCTCTGCACTTTACCACGCACTGCAAAGCGCTCCAGGGAAATGGGCGGCAGCACGCCAACGGCCCTGGCCTCGATACGGCACACGCCGGTTGGGCGTCCTACAGCGAGTACCCAATCGCCGATGCGGATGTCGGACAGAGTGGGATTCTCCACACCAGGGACGCGAATCTGTGTCGTCGCCGTAATCGTCACTGTGGCCACGTTCTCGCGTACCTGCACAGTCAGCGAGGCCTCAGCAACACTGGTGACTCGCCCTCGCAGACTAATGGGGCCCAGTGCATCTTGAGGCACTACAGCCACCATCCTGGTCAACAACGTGCCCCCCTCGCCTGCTTCCACCAGAGCGAATACGCCATCGCCCACGTGGATGTCCGCCAAGGTGGGCTCCTCAACGTCCGGCACACGGAATTGCGTGTCTTCGTCAGTGAGCAGCACCTTGTCGCCACCTGAAGTAGCGATGGTAAGCGTCTGGCCTTCGATGACCGTGACTTCGCCTCTAAGGCCACCGATCGGCATTGGAGGCACAACGATCACCAGCCGCGCAAGCAGGCTCCCTGTTCCCTCTCTGCGGCCAAGCGTCAGCACCACATCGCCCACCTGGATGTCAGCCAATGTCGGCTGCTCCACGCCATGCACGTGATAGCGTGTGTCTGCGTCCACAGAGACTGCAACTTCTCCTTGCCGCGTGCTGAGCGTGAAGCCGCTCCCTGACTTGGTTTCCACCCGGCCCCGCCTAACGGATGGCGGGACATGGCCCCGCCTAACGGATGGCGGGACATGGCCCATTACCACAGGCCCCCGTGGAGACTGCGGCGGTTCCCCCGCCAGAGCGACCCGAGCCACGCTCAGCAAGAGCAGCGAGGCCAACCCTATCAGCAACAACTTGGTTCCGAGTTTCATGATTTATCTCTCCTCCTTTTTAATCATGTTCGCCTTGCAGTATAGGGGCCAGGTGCTATGTACGTATTGCGATGATGTAACAAATCTGTAAAATCCGCGTTCGCTGCGAAGCGTCCCGGCATTCCTTCGATGGGGCGGCGTGCTCCCTCGCCTTGGCGGCCTCCTTGCCTGCGTCAAGACAGGTGTCTCGGCGACCCCGTCTGCCCTGTCTTGTCGCCAGGACAAGGTGTCGGCGCAGCCGGGACAGGCAAGACGAGGCGAGAGAAGGTGCGGTGAAATCCACCCCTTCGGGCTCGAGCCCCCGTCGAGCGGGGACGAACGGCCCGTCAGGGCGAAGCCTTATGAAAAGCAACTGCCTAACTCGTGAAGGCTTTTGCTGCCGTATGAGGCCAGTGGTATAATCGGAGCATCCAAAAAGGGGCAAGTATCATAGGGCGGCAGGAAGAACTCTTGAATAAGTGCTTCGACAAGTGCGGGCAAGCTCTCTGTTGGCTTGCGCTGTTCGGCCTCCTTCTGTTGCCAAATGGCTGCGCGACGCAGGCAAAGCCCACACTCACGCCGCATCCCACGCCAGACGACCTGGGCATCTACCTTATGCTGACCGAGAGATACACTTCGTTTGGTACCATCATGCATGTCCACGACATGTCAGCAGATGAGGCGGCTAGAATTCTGCAAGCCCTGCAGTCCATTGAGCCCCCGGCAGGCCTCGGGGCCTTACACGAACAGGCGTTGGACGCCTACCGGTACATTTGCAGGGGCAAACTACTCCTGCCTAGCGCAGACAGTGTGCTCCGCGCCGAGGCATACTTTATGGTTGATTGGGGTATAAGCCGCTTGTTGGACTACCGTGAACAGATTGACAAAGTCCGGCAATAGAGGGGAGCATGGGAGGCAATGCCTGCCGTGCGTGAACTGCAGTCCCCCGTGACTGCTGCTGTGCTGTTTTCCAGGACTGGCAGGCCCTGCCCCACCATCCAGAAGACTTGACAACGCAGAAGGGACGGAGAATGAGCAAGCGAGCTGAAATCGTAGCTGTGTTCGGTAGCTCACAGGCAGAACCCGGTAGCTTAGCATACGAAGAGGCAAGGCTTGCGGGAACACTCCTGGCACAGGAAGGCCTAACTGTCTGCAGCGGCGGGTACGGTGGGGTCATGGAGGCTGTGAGCCGCGGGGCCAAAGAGGCCGGCGGGTCAGTCATTGGCGTGACGGCCAGCATGTTTGCCAACCGAGCTGCCAACCCCTGGTTGGACGAAGAGGTGCGCACAGACACATTGCTGGAGCGCCTGCGAACGATGGTCGAATTAGGCCAGGGTTACCTTGCACTCAAGGGCGGCATCGGCACTCTAACCGAGATCAGCGTAGTTTGGAGCCTGCTGCAAACCCACTCCATCCCACAAAAGCCCTTTGTGTTGCTCAGCGACCCCTGGCAAGGCCTGCTTGATTTCTGCACTGATGCGCTGATCATTCGCAAGCCTGACTTCGAGCATCCGCGCCTGGCCAGCACACCCGCCGAGGCCATCCAGATTCTGGCCAAATCGCTGTAGGCCGGGCCCCGATCAAGCACAGACTCGTCATCCTATCCCGCCTTCTTACGCGCACTCTGCCGCTGGCGTTAGCGCATCATTAGATGACGTTCGGACTGTAAGTCCCAGGTTCCAACGTTGCTGTGACGGTACATCTCACGGGTCGCGCACTGCTCCTCAAACAGCGTTTTCTCACCAGATGTCGCTATTCCGCACCAAGAACTGGGCTTGTGCGCATGGGGCGTAGTTCACTTTGGGGGCAGACATCAACTTGGACCATGTTCACCAGCAGTTGCACTGCGGGTCGAGTGGACAAGGGGCGTTGGGCGTGACAATACGCGGCAGTACCTTTGTCTTTACGCCACCTCTGGTCTTTACGCCAGAGGCGTACACGGAAGGCGCAAACGCCAACTGCCGCTGAGCAACTGTAGTACGGACTCACACTTATGACTCGCCACAAGACTGAACTCCACCCGTGGGCATGTGATACTTGCTTAGGCAGCGTTCTTGTGTTAATATCAGAGCCTGACACCGTTCATCCCGCCTGACGGGATCGTTCATCCTCGCGTAGCATCTTCGTCGCTCGCGACGAACGGCGCCTGACGGGATCGTTCATCCCGCCTCACGGGACAGGTACCCTTGGAGAGACGTTGCTATGCAAGAGGTACTTCTCAGACGCTTGCAGTCCTGGTTCGTCACAGGCAGCAAGACGCAGGAGATCGCAGCCACGCTCGTTTTCTGCCTGGTTGTAGGCATCACTGGTGGCGCTCTTTTTGCCTTTCTTGGTCCTATATTGGCTATCGCCTTGCTTACAGCAACCGCGGGCGGTTTGGTCATGCTGCGCAACACACAGTTCACATTCTCCGCCCTGGTTGCCGTGATTTGCCTGTTGCCCTTCGCTGCGCTTCCGGTCCCCAATATCGGTTTCGCGCCCACGTTCCTCGACCTCGTCCTGCTCGTGCTGCTCTTCACCTGGCTGTTCAAAGTAGCCCGCAAGAAGCAAAAAAGGTTCCTCAGCTCACCGCTGGGCGTGCCTATTGTAGCCCTTATGGTTCTGGCCTGCGCCTCATTTGTTATCGGCCTGTCGTACGCAAACCTCACTACCAACCTCTTGCGCCACTTTGTCGAGCTGTTGTTGAACATCTTTCTCTTCTTCCTGGTCATCAACAATGTGCAGACCCAGAAGCATTTGGAGCAAATCATCACTGTGCTCATCCTGGCCGGCTTTGCCGCGTCGCTGATAGGCCTGGTGCTTTACTTCCTACCGCACGACGTGACTACTAGCTTGCTTTCTACCCTGCGCATCCTTCGTTATCCCTCAGGAAGCGCTGTGCTCCGCTTTGTAGAGGAGAATCCAGATCTGCCATTGCGCGCCACGTCCACTTCCATTGATCCGAACGTCTTGGGAGGATTGCTTGTTGTCGTGGCAGCAGTTACTGTGCCTCAACTTCTGGCTCGGAATCCTCTCGCTCTGTTCGGCAGGAGATGGCACTGGCGAGGCATCAACTGGCTCGTGGTGCCTGTGCTGGCCGTGATGCTCTCCTGTCTCCTGCTCACCTTCTCACGAGGTGCGCTGGCGGGCCTTGGTGTAGCTCTCTTTATCCTGGCCCTACTCCGCCACCGGAGACTGCTCGTGTTCATCCTGCTGGTAGGGTTAATCATCCTGTTGCTGCCTCAGACAGAATGGTATGTACAACACTTCCTGGAAGGCATAAGGGGCGAAGATCTGGCCACGCAGATGCGTTTTGGTGAGTATAAGGACGCTCTGATCCTGATTTCACGGCATCCGTGGCTTGGCGTGGGCTTTGCAGGAGCGCCTGACATTGATACCTACATTGGCGTCTCGATGATCTACCTGCTGATAGCGGAAGAGATGGGGCTGGTGGGGCTGGGTGTGTTCATGCTAATCATGGTTCTCACAGTGGGACGAATCCTGAGACGGATTAAATGCCTCGCTGACAATCCCCGCTTGGAGTCCATCCTGCTAGGCCTGCTAACTGCACTCCTGGGTGCGCTGTTCAGTGGCGTCTTTGATCATTACTTCTTTAACATCAATTTTCAACACGCCGTGGCGCTGTTCTGGCTTTGCGTCGGACTCGGCATCGCTTCTACGTTGCTGCCAGCAAGACCAGAGGAGACGCCAACAAACTCTACAGAGGCTGTGCCAGCCAAGGCACACGCCAACGCTTGATATTGCGTTTCATTTACAACGTGTTATAATACGCCACAAGACAATGTGCAAGGACAACAAAGGAGGTCTGCATGGAGATCAGAACTAGGCAACTAAAGCGCGTTGATTTGGTCCAGATCAGTGGTCGCATTGACAGCAATGCTGCACTCCATCTGGAAGAAGCTCTTGAAGTGATCACCGAGGGGGAGCGTTTTCGCATTGTGGTGGATATGCAAAACCTCGAGTACATCAGCAGCCGTGGCCTGGGGGTCCTGATCACGACCCTGAAGAAGACACGGCGTTGGAATCGGGGTGATCTGCGCTTATGTAACATACCCCCTCGCATCAGGGAAGTGCTTGACCTGGCAGGTTTTACGCCTCTGTTCAAGATCTATGACAACACCGTCGACGCTGTAGGTAACTTCTAGCTCAAGACAAGGTGCACTCCCGCCAGCTTCAGACCGCCGCACCCAACTGCCAAGTTGTCGTGGCGGCCTTCTTCTTGATTCCGTCTGCTCTCACAACGAATAGCAGTGGAATCGCACATTGCTTCTGCTTCGTCGTCAGGTCATCAGAAACAGCGGGAGCTCCTTGCATAGTCTCACAGACCCCGTTCCCACTGGACTAATGTGTGAGGATAGAAGACAATGACGTCGGGATTCGAACTAAGTGTAACCAGCAAGATGGAGAACCTCGCGATCATTTGTGGCTTTATCGGTTCGGTCGCCAAGAAATTGGGTCTGGATGCTGATCAGACCTGCGCCGTGCAAATGGCTGTGGATGAGGCCTGTACCAACGTCATCGAACACGCGTATGGTGGCCGGACAAATGGGATAGTACACATTACCTGCCAGCTCGTCAACAACGACGTGGTGGTGACGATTCATGATCACGGTAGGCCCTTCGATCTGAAAGCTGTACCCCGGCCTGACATCACTGCTCCGCTCGAGAAGCGCCAAGAGAGGGGCCTGGGCCTTTATCTGATGGAGAAGTTGATGGATTCGGTCGAGTTCGAGTTCGACGCTGTAAAAGGAAACGTGCTGACCATGAGGAAGAGGAGGCACAGTGAACAGCCGCCCCTCTGATCTCAATGCGAACGTCTTTGTTGTTCTTCCTGAAGGACGTCTGGATGCCCTGGCCGCACCAGACCTTGAGAACACGCTTGCCGCTCTCGAAGCACAGGACCTACGGCAGATAGTGATCGATTTCAGCCAGGCCAGCTATATCAGCAGCAGTCCCTTGCGGGTCGTGCTCGTCCATGCACGCAAACTACGACAGGCTGGCGGAGATTTGAAGCTCTGCTGTTTGTCAGACAAAGTGGCCAAAGTCCTCTGCTGCACAGGGCTTGACGCAGTTTTTGACATCCTTCCAACTAAGGAACTCGCTGTACAGGCATTCCCAGCTCCTCAAAAAGGCGCTGACAGCCAAGGGAAAGGGCCATGATCAGTGACACCTGGCGCACTCGCCTGATAGCTCTCTATAGCCTGGGTATAGGAGCAGCAGGATGGTCTCTGCTCCTTTACGTCACACGATGGGACGCTCTGCGCGCAAGTTTCTGGCCGCTTCTGCTGTTCACGGGACTATCACTCGTGATCAAACGATTCGGCTTCCACGTGACGCGTGACGTCATGCATAGCCTGGTTGGCATTGTGGACCTGGCCGCCATCTTTGTCCTTGGCCCGACCGTTGGCGCCTGGGTAGCTGCGCTGAGCGGGCTTCTCTACCTGGCACTACGCGCCCTGCGCCATCATCTGTTCTCCTGGCGTTTCATGGGAGAGCACCCCATTTTCAGCAGCGGCGTCAAGGCATTAATGGCTCTGAGCTGTGGCGGACTCTACATACGCCTGGGGGGAATTGTCGCACCTGCCATAGTGACATGGCAGATGTTCATCCCACTGTTGACCACGCTCGCCCTGTGGTTCATCATAGACCACATCGCCTGGGGTTTCCGTGCCTTTTTGCGCGCTGGTACATTGGGACTCTTGGATTTCCTGCATAAGGCACTGGCCTATTCTATCCTGATTGAACTCCTTCCTCTACCCCTCTCCATTGTC
>Ga0315543_1001806_pt1 | contig 22164 bp, 18 predicted proteins | sample SalMarSW160210MG_2_FD_203098 | JGI IMG/M metagenome (GOLD analysis project Ga0315543, IMG submission 203098) | Salt marsh sediment microbial communities from the Plum Island Ecosystem LTER, Massachusetts, United States - Salt Marsh Sediment SW1601-210 ...
GAATGGAGTTCTCTTTGAGTGGCGTGAAGTGGCGGACGGTAATAGCGAATCGACACAGGCGCCCGATGCTAACATCACCCCTCAACATTGGGTAAGGTTGACTCGTGGTGCTGCTATTAGTGCCGAGCATGCAAATGACGTCGGCGGCGACCCTGACAAGTGGACGCAGGTTGGCGATACTCTGGATTTGGAGCTGACCGGGGTCGGAACGCCCATATATATAGGTCTGTGCGTTACCAGCCATAACGAGCTTGAGCTGTGCACAGCCGAAATCTCTAATGTTTCCATGCAGGCCCCTCTTGGTACGCCCCTTGTAGGTCCATGGGCCGACAAGGATATCGGTATACCTTACAATTACCCTGAGCCGATGTATGTGGTGCTGGAAGATAGCAACAGTGACGATGGGATTGTGTACTATGAGGATAAAGACCCCAATGCAACACAGAAAGGTATTTGGACGCACTGGGGAATAGAATTAGATGAATTTAGTGCACAGGATGTGGACTTGACAGATGTCCAGAGGATGTATATTGGCTTTGGTGATTTGAACGATCCGGCGCCGGGTGGTACAGGTACCGTGCACTTCGACGATATTCGGCTGTATGCACTTGGATGTGTCCTTTCGAATCGTACAGCAGGTTTTGCTAAGGCCGACTATGCTCCTGAGGGTAGTCCTTCAGGGGATTGCGTGGTGGACTATCGAGAGATTGGGATAATGGAACGCGACTGGCTGAAATCACCGCCACCTAATCCGGCTGTTGACCTGCATGTTGATAACATGATAGACTTCAAGGACTTTGCCGCTTTGGCGGAGTTCTGGCTTGAAGAGCAAATGTCGCTGTGGCCGTGACCTTTATTACAGGCTGACTAATTAGCGAAATATCGCGTTTATTCGTGGCCTACATTGATTAGTTTGATGTAGGCCACGTTTTTTTAATTATAATAGACTATTCACGAACGACTAACCCCTGTTAGTCCTAGGGACTCCTTACGGAGAAAGCTCGGCTCGGCCAAGCCAGGACGGGCGTGCCGTAGCCGGTTTTTTTCTAACGGCGTAAATAGCTTGAAATGATATGCACTTTCAATTATTGTTCTTGCTATGAATATCGTTTGGGCGATTTTGCTTTTAGCTGGTGGGTTGGTGATACTTGCCAAGTGTGCCGAACTGTTGGTAGCGGGAGCGGTCGGATTAGCCAAATGGCTGGGTGTTAGCCCGCTTGTCATCGGCCTGACGGTCGTGGCGATGGGAACATCGACACCGGAGGTAGCTGCCAGTATCGCCGCTGTCATCCGTGGAATGGGGGATGTGGCAATTGGCAATGTATACGGCTCAAATATTGCCAATTTGCTCCTTGTAGGTGGACTGGCTTGTCTTATTCGGCCATTACAGGTTCAGAAAAAGACACTTCTTCGTGAGATACCAGTTATGATTTTAGTAGCGCTATTATTGTGGCCGGTTCTGCACAATCTATCTTTGTCTCGGCTGGAAGGTATTATCCTGTTAGCTGTTTTTGCGGCGTTAATACTTGTGACAGTTTCTTTAGCCCGCAGAGAAACTCAAATCACAAATCGACATACGGCACACGATATAAAAGATACGAGAAAAAGTATTTTGTTCGTTGTTATCGGATTGGCGGGTCTGGCTCTGGGGGCGGATATGGCTGTCCGTGGCGCGGTGGTGCTCGGCGAGCGAGCCGGCTTGAGCAAGGCCGTCATCGGATTAACTATCGTTGCCATCGGAACTTCTCTGCCGGAGCTGGCAACCTGTGTAGCGGCTGCCATTAAAGGCGAGCACGATATTTCCATCGGCAATCTGGTTGGTTCAAATATCTTCAATACCCTTCTTGTAGTCGGCACGGCTGGTGTGGTTCGTCCGTTTACAATTGGCCCTCGGCTGGTCGGAACTGATTACTGGATTATGATTGCCGTAAGTGCCGGCTTTGCCTTTTTGGTAATCATCTTCAGACGCACTATTAGCCGTCTTGGCGGAGTAATATTGCTTTTCGGCTATATTAGTTATATTTTGTACCTTTTCGTTTACACTGCCGGCGTGTAAAATTTATCCCACAATTTATCCCAAATATTTTTGACAAAACAGACCTGAATGTACTACAATCATCTAAAAGTGTAAAATTTGTTATCTTTATGAGAGGAGGTACTATTATGTGGCGAGTAAAGGAAATCCGTAAATTTTTGATGACCGTTGTGGTTATTCTTTGCTGTTTGACCGTTGCCAGTGTCAGAGCTGACTGGCAGGAGCAACAAAAACTCATCGCTGGCGATGCTGACCAATATGACTACTTTGGCTATTCTGTTTCAATTGACGGTGATTATGCCATCATTGGAGCATGTTACGACGATGAAAAGACATCGAATGCCGGTGCAGCATATATATTCAAACACGAGGGAATATATTGGAATCCTCAGCCCCCAAAGTTGACTGCCTCAGATGCTTCAGCAGGGGACAATTTTGGCTGTTCGGTTGCAATTGACTGCAATTATGCCATCGTAGGGGCCACAGGTGATGATATTGATGCTGTGAATGGACAGACCGGCTGTGCATACATATTCAAGTGTACTGGTAGCCCCCTCTGGACAGAACAGGATATACTGTTCGCCAGCGACCCTTGCATGTCCGACTATTTCAGCAAGTCGGTTTCTATCAGCGGCGATTATGCTCTTGTGTGAACTCTTGCTGCTTTCAGACCGGGTGCAGGGTATATGTTTAGGCGCGCACGTGTTGGCACTACTTGGCCGCAACTTGATAAGTTGACCGTCCCGGATGTCAATTCTACCGATTCATTTGGCTGGTCTGTTTCAATCGATGGTAGCTATGCTATCATGGGGGCGTTTAATGATGATGGCCATGGCACGGCATTTACATTTAAGCAACTCTGCCCCGCTGTTGACCTGACCGACGATTGCTGCGTGGATTATTATGACCTAAAGGAATTTTGTGACTCCTGGCTAAATGCCGGCCCAGCCGATTGGGATGGAAGCGGAGCGGTTGACTTTCCCGACTACGCCAAGTTTGCATTGGAATGGATGCACTTCAACTAAGCGTTTTGTGCTCCGAAAAATTAATCGGCCTTTTGGAGCAATACTTATTTGTGGCGGCAATCTCGCTGTCTTTAACTTTGTGTTAATGTTGCTTTACCCCGTTAGAAAGATTAAGGTTAATCAGTGTTCATTTCTGTTCCTTTTTATGGGGCTTTCTAATGGGGTTTTTAAGTTCATTTATTTTATTCAGGCATATTTGTCAAATTTGTCAAAAAAATTACGGGAATTTTTTGAAGATTTTTTTGTAATTCGGGGCGAATTGAATGATTCTCTGCAGCAAGAATAAATCGGTGTTTATCAGTGTCAGTCCGTGTATAGTAAAAAAGGGCCGGGTGCGGAGGGAGAGGGAGAGAGAGGAAAAACCCGGCCCTCTTCGATATATATATTACAAAAAGTGTATACGCCTTGTCAAGAAAAATCAGGGCATACGGGCCTCAAAACGTCATTAATTCTACAAAGACATCTTGAAAATCTTTTCTGTTGGCGATTTCGATATATTGGATTTTACGGGCTAATTGGCCAGCTTTCTTGCGAAATCTGCTGGACACAAGGAGCATTTGCGCCCCCGCTGAGGCGGCATTGCCGACAAAACAAATCCTTTCTTCCGGTACATCAGGCAACAGACCTGTCTTCAGAGCGTTTTCCGGCCGAATGTAATTGCCGAAGGCGCCGGCTAATAATATTCGAGCTATATCACTGTCCTCAAGTGAAATCTCTTTCTGCAAAATTTTTATCCCTGCCCGAATGGCTGCTTTAGCTAACTGGACCTCGCGGACATCTTTTTGCGTCAGTAGGACTTTTTTCTCCTCATTATCGGCGAGTACAAAAGCTGCTTGGCCATCATGTTCGATAATTCTTTTGAGGATGTCCGGCGGCAATTTATCCTGCAGCTTTTCGATGTCGACGAATCTGCCGGTTTTATCGATAATCCCTAAATCCAGCATTACCGCCACGGCATCAATCAAGCCGCTGCCGCATATCGAGCGAGGCGGACAATTTCCTATCACATCCAAATCGATATCTTCATCATTTACAATGACAGCTTCAATCGCACCATTAGCCGCCCTGCTTCCGCAGGTTATCCTTGCCCCTTCGAAGGCCGGTCCTGCAGCACAGCTTGCGGCATAGAGCTTGTTTTTTATACCGAGTACAATTTCACCGTTTGTGCCGATGTCAACTGCGAGTGTCATTTCCTCGGCCGAATCCATATCCACTGCAAGTGCTACGGCGGTGGTGTCCGAACCGACAAAGCCGGCTATGTTTTCGACGGTATGGATATTTCCTGCTGGGTTTATCTGCAAACCCAGCTTTTCGGGCGGCAGGTCATGAGCATCGAGCGAATACGCCTTATAGGGCGCCCGGCCAAGCTGGGTTATCGGCATCGCCAAAAAAATATGGTTCATTGTTGTATTTCCGACAATGCACATTTCATAAATTTGCTTTGCGTCTATGTCGGCCCCGGCGCAGAGCTTTGCGATTAACTCGTTTATACAGTCGATTATTGCTTTCTGCAGCTCAGCCAGTTTCTCTTCGGTTTGCGCATAAGTTATTCGGCTGATGACATCATCACCATATCGAGCTTGCGGATTGAGGACGGCTTGCGTTGCCAGGCACTTTCCATCTTCCATATTGATTAGTTTGGCGACGACCGTCGTTGTCCCAATATCCACAGCCACGCCCAATATTCGCTTCGCAGAATTTCCCTTCTGGTATTTTTTATATATGTCGGGCTCAAATTTGGCTTTAGTTTCGATGCCTTCTGCGAGGATTTTTTGCTCGAAGAATCTGGAACTGTCGGGTATTGTTACAGTGAGGTCGCTTTGAACGTGATACTGGCAGGCCAGCACTTCTTGTCCATCCGGCTCAAGAATAACCTGACACTTTTTACAGATGCCTTTGCCGCCGCAGACGGTGTTTAAAATAATGCCCGCCTGACCCGCCGCCTCCAACAACGTAGCTTTTGCATGGATGGAAATTCTTTTACCATCCGGCTCGAAGATAATCTGGAAATGCTTCATTTATAATATTGGCCCGCCTACGGCAGATTGGCTTATCAGAAGATGTATTTATGCGTGGCTGATTTTATGCCGTATTTTCCATTTCGTGTGGCGTTTTTTACTGCCGATTTTACGCCTTCGCCTTGGTTTGCCCATTCATATCTCCTATATTTGGATTAAAAAACTTTATTTCAATACTTTTCTATTATTAAGGTGTATAATACACTATAAAAGAACAGAATGTCAACTGATAAAGTATCTAACCGGTTAGTCAACAGCACATTGTGCGTTGCTTTGGCTTACCAAATGTAGAATTTGAAACACGGTGCGAAAATGATACAGTGTAAAGATTGCGAGTTATGTGAGTTTGGGCCGGACGGCAAAAGAACCTTTAAATGCGACCCGTTTTCCAATATCAAGGAGCCGGAGTGTTTAGCCAAATGGCAGCTAATCCGCCTGGATATGCTGGTGGCCAGCTATCAAAGTATGCTCAAATGGTATGACAAATTAGCCCCCGTCCAGAATAAACTTATGAAGTATATGAAGAAAGAGCTGGAGGATATGGACGAAACTGAACGCTGGAAGGTTGACGAAGACGAAGAAAACGAGGAAGACAGCGGGATTATATGATACAGTGTTTCGCAATTTCCTTAATTTTTACTTGGAAATTGCCTGTGGAAGCGACTAAGGATAAGTGATTGAGTAATTCATTGCCGAAGCGGAGACTGCTAAGCACTACCCTAATAAATTGAGGGCTAAATATGGATATTTCCACATTTATGCAATAAATCAGTTCTAAAAATCGTCTTTATTTATGTAAAAAACACTGAAAATGGTGGAAAGTAATAGCTTAGCAGACATAATAACCGGCTGTAAAGGGGGTAATGATGAGTGCTTTTCGCAGATTGTGGATATTTATGCAAGCCGTTTATATGGCTATTTTTATCGATTATCCGGCAACAGCAGCGTAAGTGATGACTTGCTGAGCGAGCTATTTGTCAAGTTAGTGGAGAAAATCGGGTCCTATAAAGGCGGCTCTTTTGAAAGCTGGATTTTCAGGATAGCAACTAATATTTTTCATGATTACTTAAGGGGTAAGCAACGACGGAAAAAACTGCTCGATGCCACGAAAAAGCAGCTTAAATCGAAGCCGACAGGAGAGAAAAGGTCCGACGCAGAGATGCTGGACAGGTTGCAGATTCAGCTTAAGAATATGGATACAGATACGAGAGAATTGATAACATTGCGTTTTTATTCGCAATTGAGCTTTAAGGAAATAGCAGAGATGCGGGCCGAGCCGATAGGTACGACGTTGGCAAAGCTGCACAGAGGTCTAAAAAAGCTGCGAGAGATGATGGATATCAGGGGAGAAGGTAAAAATATATGAACAGTCGAAATGAGGAAAATCTGAAGGAGCTGTTCGAGAAATTCGTCGCAAGCGAACAGGCAGAAAAAGCGGTCGAGGATATTCGCAAAGGCGAGCAAATCCTGCGCGACAACCCTGCCCCGCTACCCAGCGATGAGCTTATAGCCGGAATAAAATCTGAAATCGCCATAAGCTTGCTGCACAAAAAGGAAAACGCCATAAGATATACGCTCTACAAGGTTGCTGCTGTGGCGGCGGCAGTTATGGTCCTGACAGCTATCAGTATAAAATTCTTTGAAAAAGGTGAAGAACCTCGGAAAGCTATGTATGCGTCAATAATACCGACGGCGATTTGGGAAAGTGATGATATTGCTGCCGACGATGCAGATTTGGCGATTTTAACTGCTGAAGTTGAGCAGGTTGCAAGTGAGATTTTGAGTCTGCGGATGGGGGGGAACGGCGGCAATGGCCAGAGTACTATAACAGAATTAGAAATAGAGCTGATGGAAATCGAAAGTGATTTTTGGAAAGGATAAAAAATGAAGACGGGTCGCGGAGTCATTATGGTCGTGACGATGGTTATAGTGACAGTATTGAATCTGCCTTGTATAGCAGCACAGAGCAATCAGAGCGATGAAAAAAACATCTGGACTGAGAGGGGACCAAAATGGGGACGAGGGCCAGGACAAGGACATTGGCCGAGAAGGTTCGAACTAACAGATGAGGAAATTGACCGGATTATGAGGAGTTTGAAGGAGAGCGACCCGGAAAAGGCGAAACAATTAGAGAAGCTTCGCACCGAGGACCCGAATAGGTTCCAATTCGAGCTTGGAAGACAGGGCGGTGAGGAATTTCGCGGGATTGTACGCAAGCGGACAGAAAGGTGGTGGCAACAAAAACATGAAGAGTTTCTTCAGTGGCTTCAAAAGAACTATCGCGAGGTAACTAAAGAATTGGAAGGCCTTAAAGAGAAAGATGCAAAATTATATTGGGATAAATTCGGAAGTATCAGCAGAACATACTGGCCCATCTTTGACGCAGAGAAGAGAAATCCTGAATTGGCTGAGGTGCTTAAAGAGGACCTCGAATTGAAGAAAACACGTGATGAGCTTCTTGAAAAAACTAAAAGCACGAAAAGTGATAAGGAAAAGGAGGACCTTATCGAGCAGTTAAAGCAAGTGGTCGGCAGAAGATATGACGTGATAATAAGACGAAAGCAAATCGAATACGAGCGGCTGCTTAAGAGGGTTGAGGAGCTGCAAAAACAGCTTGAAGAAAGTAAGGCGGAGATTGCCAGCTGGCGCGATGAGAAGACAAAAGAAGAAAATATAAAAAATCGCCTTGATGAATTGCTCGGCGGGTATTCGTTTAGATGGGACTAAACTCGTGACTTGTCACTTATATGCAAAAACGAATAAGGCCTTACGGAAAACCCGTAAGGCCTTATTTATAACTTATTTTTTATTTTATCGGCCTATGCAGGAAAATATAACTTTAAAATTAGATGGAATTTTGCTACGATAGTTTAGAGTCCTTAATCCGCCGTACTTCTGGCGGATAAATTTGGTTGTTTCATCGAGTATATTGACAATTCAAAATGAAGGAGGCAGGTAAGTGACATCAGGAAAGAACAAGCAAAGAAAATCGGCAAAAACTGTCTTGCAAAAACTTAAATATTTCTTGTTATTGTGTTTATGGCCCATTCTGGGTTTTTTCGCACTTTTATGGTTTCTCATTCGGGTTATTCCAAAGCCAACACGAGCGACTTATCCCTGTCAAAGGATAGCTTTTCCGCTTGCATCGAGTTTTATTATCTGGCTTTTAGGTTTGTTTGGTTCTGCGGCGGCTTTTCGTAAGGCCAGAAGCAGTCTTTTACGTTCACGTTACCTTGTCGGCTTTTTGTGTATTGTAGTTAGTATTGGCTGTATATGGCTTTCACTGGCGCTGACCGCTGAAAAAAAGGCAGTAGCAGGCGACCCACACCCGGTAAATAGTCCTGTCGGAATTGCCAAAGGTGTTCATCCCGGCCGAGTTGTATGGGCGCACGACCCTAATGCCACCGATTGGGCAGGACCAGGTGAGGGCGATGGGTACTGGTGGGAAAGCGAGCATACGGACCAACAAGTCATTGATACTATGGTGCACAATGCTATATGTGGTCTGGCCGGAGAATCGAAAATCGAAAATGCTTGGGATGCTCTTTTTAGACATTTTAATATCGAAAATGGAAAAGGCGATGTCGGATATCAGGCCGGCGAGAAAATTATGATAAAGGTGAATTTTGTTTATATGATTGCGGTGTGGGGAAATTCCGACCATGACTTTATGGATGGTGACCCCAATTATCCGTTATGCTCACCCCAGATTATACATTCGCTGTTGGACCAATTAGTTAATATAGTCGAGGTAGCCCAATCCGACATCACAATCGGTGACCCAATCTGCATGTGGTGCAATGAGTTCTACGATATGATTCATCCTGACTTTCTGGATGTCCGCTATCTGGATTACTTTGTGTATACCGGTCGAACCAAGGCCCAGAAGGACTACAGCGTTCCATTTTATTGGAGTACATCGGCAGCAGATGGGAAAAATCAGGACTATGTTATGCAATCCTACGTTGATGCCGAGTACCTTATCAATCTGGCCAATCTGAAGGGCCATTACAATCATGCTGGAATCACCGCTTGTGGAAAGAACCATTATGGCTCTCTTCGTTGTCCTGATGCCTATTATGTTTCCAAGGGATATTATGATATGCATTCGGATTGTCCTGATATGGTGCCGGCAAGCGGCAGCTATAGAAATATGGTGGATTTGATGGGGCATGAGCATGTAGGAGGTAAAACATTTCTCTGCATGTTTGATTTCCTGTATAGCGGTAAGCATGCCTTAGGCCCCCCTGACTCTCTTCAGGAACCGCTCAAATGGCAGATGCAGCCTTTCAACGATGATTGGCCTTCGAGTATTTTCGTCTCACAGGATCAGGTAGCTATTGACTCGGTGGGCTTTGACTTTCTTATTACGGAATGGCCGGAGAGCCCAGGCCCGAACTATGCCGGAACTGATGATTATCTCCATGAAGCGGCAGAGGCAAATGACCCGCCTTCGGCAACATTCTATGACCCGGAGAGGGACGGTACACGATTACAAAGTCTTGGCGTGCATGAGCACTGGAATGACCCTAATAACAAGCAGTACTCGCGTAATTTAGGGACCGGCGACGGAATCGAGCTGCTGAAGGTCTCATTGATTTCGGATGGCGACTTCAGTGGCGATGGAAAAGTGAACTTTAAAGACTTTGCAATGCTTTCTCAATACTGGGGCCAAAGCAACGCAACTGTGGACGTGGCACCTATACCCGTTCCCGATGGTGTCGTAGATTTGAAAGACCTCGCCGTTCTATGCGAAAACTGGCTGGAAGGGATTTAGATTTGCGATGGTTCGACTTTGCTCACCACAGGTTTACGATTTAGGATTTTCGATTTCACCGGAAGACAGAAGGCAGAAGACATAAATCAGGAATGGGAATTTTCGATTGACGATTTTACAAGTCACGGCGCTTCTGCTCGGCTTCTGTAGCTTTTTTGAGGATTCTTTTTTCTTTTGGTGTTAAGTTGTGTATGCCTTGTTCGTGAACCTTTCGCAGGATTCTATCGACTTCTATTTGTAAATTACGTTGTTCAGCCATTTTCTTCTGCCATCTGCCGGTTTCAATCTTCAGTTTTAATTTTGTCCGCCAGGATTCCGAGTACGCATAAGCAGCGCCTGCGGCCATACCAGCCAGATGGGCTGCATCTCCGCCGGCATTTGTTCCCCTTGTCAGTACAGCAACAATGTACATACCGGTTAAAACCATTGCTGCGATTCTGATGGGTACTGGAAAAAGAACAAGGATAACTACAAAGTGTGGAAAAAGAATTGCACAGGCAGCCAGCACACCAAGTATAGCACCTGAGGCGCCTACCATAGGTAAGGGGGAAAGAAAATGTACTGCGACAAGCAAGGTGTAAAAAAGCCCCCCCGCTACTCCACAGCCAAGATAGAATGGCAGAAACCTTCTGCTGCCCCACTGGCGTTCAAGTGTTGGGCCAAACATCCATAGAACCCACATATTCAAAAAAATGTGCCAGAAACCTCCATGCAAAAACTGGTAGGTTATTAATCTCCATAGCTGCAAAATCCGAGGCAGGGTAGTGATATCAAGTTGAAACCATGTATAAATAAACTTCTGAAGAGGCGGAACAATGGCCGAGACAAAGAATGCCGCTATATTGATAATCAGCAACCATTTGACCACAGGTGTAACCTTCGGAAAGCCAAAGCGCATCTGCGGTGCATGGCGGAACTTGGACTGAAAATCTGCCTGAGTATAATCTCTATCGTATAGCCCCATTTGTCTCGTATCTTATATTTCGTATCTCAACAATCACTCGTTTATTGTCTGTACGTTATTTCGGCTGTTGTGTTTTTATTCTTTGAAATATGAGCGTAAGAATAAGGCCGAAAATTATCATATAAATACCGATATTTTGGGAGACGGTTGCCCCTTTGTAGATTGCCCACCAGCCGTACTCAAAGGGATTGTCATCTCGTAGAAACTCGATAAAGAATCGGGTAATGCCGTAAACAATAAACATCAGGCCAAATGTGCTGCCGGGTTTGGCAAGAAGTTTGTTGGGTTTTGTCGATTTCATGGTTTTTTGTGCCCTTTTCCAGAAAGAATAAAGGATGAGGCACAAAACAGCACCAGAGGCAGATGAGTAAAGTTCTGTGGGGTGGACCGGCAGGCAGCGGAGCTGGTCGTTTTCTTTTAGTGCTTGTTGTTGCCGCAGGCTCAGCTCTTCATAAGATTTCAATTTCTTGGTTTGGCCATGCGGGTTGGCATAGAGATTAAAGAAATCGTCAGGCAGTTTCATTTGTGGTTCAGCGCGGTTCCGGGCCGGATTCGGTTGTACTTGGCTTAGGTAAGCAAATGAACCGTACGGAAAACGCACGGCCCAGGGTAGCTCCGTTGGCTTGCCGAAGCAGCAGCCATTTAAGAAGCAGCCGATTCTGCCGAAGAAAAGCGCCAGCATCAGCCCCATGGCGAGGATATCGAGATACTTGCGTATGGGGAGCTTGTGATACCAGAGGTAGAAAAAGATGACAGTGATGGCCATGAGGACGCCACCTAAAAGCTCGAGCCCGCCCTGCCAGATATAAAAGACCTCGATGAGCCGTCCTTCGAACTCCTCGAAATAGTGAATCACATAAAACAGCCTTGCTCCTGCTACCCCGGCTATCAAAGAATAGAGAGCGGCGTTTGTAATATACTGAGGATTTGGTGTTATGTCGCGGCTGAGACGTCTTATGATAAAGACGGCTGAAAGGAAACCGATGACCATCATCAGGCCATAGCTTTTTAGGGTCAAGTGAACAAGAGGTAACTCGAAAAGTTCAGGATGCATTTGTTTTGTGTCTCGTGTAACGAGCTCCTATTTGCTGTCCTTTATTTTGTTATTTTCGTCAAGTACAATCACCTTTGGTTTGCATTTTACCGCTTCTTCAGGAGTAAAATAAGCAAAGTTAAGAATGATGATTATATCTTTTGGTTTAACCAGATGGGCTGCCGCACCAAGAACGATAACTTTGCCGGAGTTGGCTTCTTCAGGAATTGCATATGTTTCAACTCGGCTGCCGTTATTTAAGTCGGCAATTAAAACCATCTCGTAAGGCATGATGCCGGCCGCTTCCATCAGCGCCGAGTCTATGGCGATACTTCCGGGATAATGCAGCTTCGTCTCGGTAACCCTTGCTCGATGCAATTTGCCTTTTAATATTTTTACAAACATCTTTCGTCGCTCGTGATTCGTGTCCCGTGTATCGTATTTCGATACATTGGGATACTTCTATATATTCGTCAAAGATTATACATTTTTATTTGCTTTTGTCTATCAAAATGTTGTCGATAAGGCGGGCAGGGCCGATTTTGGCGGCGACGGCAACGAGGACTTTCCCTGCAATTTGGTTGATGTTTTGGAGCGTTTCAGCGTCTACGATGCTGATATATTCAATCTTTATCGATGGGACCTGCTGTAGGATTTTCTGCATTTCACCGATGATTTTTTTTGTGTCTGCGATACCATCATCGATTAACTCTTTGCATTTCTGGAGGGATTTGTAGATTAGGGTTGCATCTTTTTTCTGCTGTTCCGAGAGATATTGATTTCTACTGCTGACGGCCAAGCCGTTTGCTTCACGAACCGTAGGGCAGATTTCGATTTCCACCGGCATATTCAAATCGGCGACCATTCGCCTAATAACGATTGCCTGCTGGGCATCCTTCTGGCCGAAGTAAGCAATGTCAGCGGCAATGATATTAAATAGCTTTGCGCAAACGGTGGTTACTCCACGGAAGTGGCCCGGCCGTGACCGGCCGCAGAGCGGTTCGGTCAGTTTTTCGACGTTGACCCAGGTAAGGTTTTCAGCAGCGTACATTTCTTTCGGCGTAGGATTAAAAATAAGGTCAACGCCGTATTCCTCGCAGATTTTCAAATCTGCCTCGGTGGGTCGAGGATATTTCTCAAAGTCTTCGCCGGGTTCGAACTGGGTAGGATTGACGAAGATACTGACGACGATGTAATCGCAGTCTTTTGCCGCCCTTTCGATTAATGATATATGGCCGATATGCAGCGCCCCCATTGTCGGAACGAATCCGATTTTTTTGCCTTCGCTTCGTGCGGTCTTTATATGCCTTCTGGTTTCTTCGATTGTTTTAGCGATTTCCATTTTCCGTTTTTATGTAATATTGTAGTTGATTTGCGAGATTCTGCAAATCTTCGTTCTTTCTGCAATCGAAATGTGACGCTGATAATCGAATTACAGGGCAGGTTTTCCAGTCAGCAAAGAGCTGTTGGTAGCCAGAATCCAGCTCCTGTAAAAATCTCAGCTCAATTTTTTGCTCGTAAGGACGGTTGCGTTTGTGTATACGTTCAAGGCAACTTTGAGCAGAATCGGTTAGATATACTACCAAGATTGGCTGGGTAACCTCTAACCTGAAAGGCCGGTACACCTTTTCATATAAAATTAGCTGCTCGGCACTCAGCAAACGCCGGGCATAAATAAGCTCTTTTTCGAAAACATAATCGGTTATAGCGATTTGGCCGGGTGTTAATTCGTTGGGATTTAACTGGGCTATTCTGCTGGTAAGAAAATATAATTGAGAATCCAGGGCCAATTCTTTCTCTCCGGCGTAAACCTGTGGAAGATATGGATTTTTGTCGTATGCCTCAAAGATGCACTTGCAGTTGAGTAAACCGGAAAGCTTCTTTGCGAGAGTAGTTTTTCCCACGCCGATGATTCCTGCAATGCTCACTAATTGAGAAATATCCGGATTAAGGACAAAATCTTGGCCGTTTAACCGCTCAGCTAACACGCTGACAGGTTCTTTTATAACAGGATGAAGCAAATTACCATTTAGCTGGCAAAGACCCTTTAGGACAAAGGAGCGAAGGTGCATCTGCAGATGCGGAACGATTAAGTCAGCGTGATTTATCACATTTTCGCCGAAGAGCAGAAGGTCCAAATCGATAATTCGGGATGCCCATTTTTCCTTTTTTTCTCTGCCGAGCGAGCTTTCGACTTCGAGCATTTTCTTGAGCAAATCTTCCGGACTTAATGTGGTCTTTAATTCCACAACGGCGTTTAAGTACTTCGGCTGTTCCATTTGGGCAAGCGGAGCAGTTTCGATAATGTCACTTACACGGCTAAGCTCGATGTGCTCCTTATCAGCAAGAAGTTTAATAGCGCTATCGATATGCCCTTTTCTATTGCCAAGGTTGCTGCCGAGACCGATATATGCCGTTAATGGGTCAATCATAAGAAGTTTAAAACTTAAAAGTCAAAGTGGAAAACCATAACTTAAAATTTAAAACTTTTAACTTTTTCGCTATGGTTTTGGGGTTTTTGTTTTACATTTTACACTTTTTTGAAGCGTTGCAGTGCCTCTTTGACGTCTGCCGGTTTTGCAAACGCAGAAAGCCGCAGGTATCCCTCGCCTGATGGTCCAAAGCCGGAACCAGGTGTGCTGACAATGTTGGCCTTTGTGAGCAGCCGGTCGAAGAAATCCCACGAGCTTAAGCCATCCGGTGTTTTTAGCCAAATGTACGGGGCATTCATCCTGCTATAGACCTCGTAGCCGAGCTTAGTCAGCGAATCGCAAATCAATCTTGCATTGGACAAATATATGTCGATGATTTTCTTCGTTTGTTTTTTCCCTTCGGCGGTATAGATTGCCGCTGCACCTTTCTGCGAAATATAGGAAGCACCGTTGAATTTCGTACAGTGTCGTCTGTGCCATAAGGGATTAACCTCAATCGCCCTTCCGTCTTTTGTAAAAGCCTTTAGTTGCTTTGGTACGACGGTAAATGCGCATCTTACGCCGGTAAAGCCGGCTGTTTTGGAGAAGCTGCGAAACTCAATCGCCACATCTTTCGCTCCATCGATTTCATAGATTGAGTGTGGAATATCCACATCCGTGATGAACGATTCGTATGCGGCGTCGAAAAGGATTATCGCTCTATTATCACGGGCGAATTTTACCCACTTGCTGAGAGTTTCTTTGGTAGCGACTGCACCTGTTGGATTGTTCGGAAAGCAAAGATAAATAATATCCGCTTGCCTCGTGGGTAAATCCGGCACGAAGTTGTTCTCCGCCGTGCAGGGCATATAGACAATTTTTGCATATTGGCCTGCATCATTGGCCGGGCCTGTCCTGCCGGCCATTACATTGGAATCGACGTAGACGGGATAGCTCGGGTCGGTTATGGCGATGATGTTTTCCGTGCCGAATATCTCCTGGATATTGCCGGTATCGCATTTTGAGCCGTCACTGATAAAGACCTCGCTCGATTCTATATCGACGCCACGGGACTTGTAATCATTTTCGATTATGGCGTTGATTAGAAAGTCATATCCCTGTTCCGGCCCATAGCCGTGCAGGGTATCTTCTTTGGCCTGGTCGTCAACTGCCTTTTTCATCGCGGATATCACCGCCGGCGGCAGCGGCTGGGTAACGTCGCCGATGCCTAAGCTGATTATCTTTGCAGCCGGATTTTTCTCTTTGTGGGCGCGGATTCGCCTTGTTATTTCAGGGAAAAGATAACCTGCCTTTAATTTCAGGAAATTTTCGTTAATCGTAGCCATATTAGATTCTCGATACTCGATACTTGATTCTAGATATTAGAATGAATGATTTTAGTATGGTTTGGAGCTTGTGTCAAGTGCTTTAGGTTCTATATTGCATTAAATGATTAACCATAGCATTTGTTGTCAGGGTCATTTACTGAAATGTCAGATTAAATTTAGACGACTTTACCTGATCTGAATAAAATCTAACTTGAAGTGTATTCGATTCTTATCGGCTTGAAATACTTTTACATGTTTCAGCTTATTGTCTCTTAATTCAAGAATGTTTTTTCTATCATCGTCACACATTTTGCAGCCGAGATAAACTGCCTCAATTTCTTCTTTGTGTATTCTATTCAAATCGTAATCTTTATTGCCGCCAGCTTGTTTTTTTAATCTAAGACGCCATTCTTTTTCGTAACTCCAGTTTTTGCTTTTAGTGTAGAACGCCTTAAGTACTATTTGCGTGGGATTCAATTGTGGGTTTGTACTCCATTCTTCTATCATTGCCCAAACAGGCATTTTATCACTATATGTTATTGGCATAGCAGCACACAATGCTGTATCCAACTCAGGGATGCATTTCAATTTAATCACTGCCCCTTTATGGTACTCTGCATAATGAGACCACATTAACAAATTATCGAAATCCTCCGCAACACAGAAAATCCTGTCATCTGCACAGCAAATCTGCCATGCCTGATTTAAGTCTTCAAGCCATCTTTGAAAACTTGAGACTATTTCATCGCAGTTTTTCTGAAGTTCTTTATACCATTCTTCTAGTTTCAATTTATTTTTATTGCTTCTAAGTAATTTTAACTTTGTGGCATTAACATAATCCATATTACGGAAATTAGGCTCTTCTTCTTGGAATATCCTTCTTTTGTGGATATCATAAGTAATTTCTATAATATCCTCGTCGCTTGGATTAAAGTCTTGTTTCGTATCAAAAGGATCATTAAATGAGTCTGGGGAACTCCATCGCACTGTCAATGTGCTTAAAATTTTTATTAAATCTTTTGCTTTAACGTACTTGCAAAAGTATTTTTTATTGTGAGTCGGGTTAAACATTTATGTAAACCTGTAAAAAGCTTCCTATCATCTCTTCAAAAGTCCATTCCGTTAGCCTTTTCAGCTTTGTTTATCTCACATATATTTTCCTCAGAAATCTGGATGTATTTTACTATATAATTGCTAAACCAGCAATGATTTATTAGTAGCTCCCCCCATCTTTGAGTCTGTGGTCTTGTGTCTTGAGTCTGAGCTATCCAAGCCACGTTGGGCCGTGGGTTATATCAACTTTCATTGGAACATCGAGCTTTATGGCGGTCGTCATTTCTTTGGCAATCCATTTGGAATGTTTTTCTACTTGTGTTTTAGGTAATTCGAAGACAAGCTCATCGTGCACCTGCAGGATAAGTTTTACCGGCAGATTTTCTTCTTCGATTTTCCTCTGGATATTGAGCATGGCGACTTTAATCAAATCGGCAGCGGAGCCCTGGACGACGGTGTTGATTGCAAGTCGGCGGGCCTGGGCACGTTTATTGGCATTTTTGGCGATAAGATTGTAGATTCTTCGCCTGCGGTGCAGAATGGTCTCGGCGTAGCCGGTTCGCTTCGCATTTTCCACGCAATCATCCATAAATTTTCGAATCGAGCTGTAGCGGGCGAAATAATCGTCGATGAACTTTTTCGCCTCGGCTTGGCTTATACCGGCGGAACGTGACAGGCCGAATGCACCCTGGCCGTAGATGATGCCGAAATTAACGGCCTTGCAGCTTGAGCGCATCTTATCTGTTACTTCTTCGATGGGTACGCTATAAATCTGTGAAGCAACGAAGCGATGGATGTCCTGGTCGGCGGCGAAGGCGGCGGCTAAGGCCTTGTCTTTTGAAAAATGCGCCAAGAGGCGCAGCTCGATTTGCGAGTAATCTGCGCTTAAGATGCAGTCGGTTTTGTTTTTCGGGACAAAGGCCGAGCGGATTTTTCGGCCGAGCTTGGTGCGGATGGGGATATTCTGCAGGTTCGGGTTGCTGGAGCTGAGCCGCCCTGTTGCGGTTACGGTCTGGTTAAAGGATGCGTGAACTCGGCCGGTTCTACGGTTAATGAGCAGGCCGAGCTTATCAACATAGGTATTTTTTAGCTTGCTGACCAACCGGTATTCGATGATTAGCGGTATTATTGCGTGCTCATCGGCAAGTTGTTCGAGGACCCCGGCGTCGGTACTTCGGCCTGCCTTTCCGGTGCGGATTGATTCGAGGCTGAGCTTATCGAAAAGCACCTCGGCAAGCTGCTTCGGAGAGTCGATATTGAAAACCTTATCTGCAAGCTTGTGAATCTCCTCTGTCAGGTTTTTGCTTGTCTCATCAAGCTCACCGGCCATGTTCTTCAACAGCTTCATATCGAGCGAGACGCCGTTGGATTCCATATCTGCCAGAACACTGACCAGGGGCATTTCAACTTCTTCGAAAAGTTTTTTCAGCAGCGGCTCTTGAGCGAGCCGGTCTTTGAGGTAATCGTAAAGCCGCAGTGTTATATCTGCATCTTCAGCGGAATATTCACAAGCGGCGGCGGTATCAACCATATCGAAGGTAAGCTGGTTTTTTCCTTTGCCGATAAGTGCTGAGATAGGAACGCACTGGTAATTGAGAAAATCCAGCGCCATAGTATCCATGGAGTGGTTACGGCCGGCGTCAAGACAATAAGATGCAACCATCGTGTCAAAATAGATACCTTTCAACGGCATTTGAGCATTTTGCAGGACGAGCATATCGTATTTAATATTCTGGCCGATTTTTTTGATTATTTCGTCTGCGAGAATCGGTGCGAGCTTTTGGCTGATGGTTTTTGCATCGAGATGCTTTCGTCCGAGCTGTGCCTTTACGGGAAGGTAGAAGCCGGTTTGCGGCTTCCAGGAGAAACTGATGCCGACAAGCTCAGCCCGCATGGCGTTCAGAGAGGTAGTTTCGGTATCGATTGCAAATATTTTTTGTTTTTTGAGCTGTGTGAAAAATTTGTCGAATTTTTCCTGAGTGTCTATTAGCTGATAATCAGGCGAGATAGTTTTAATTGAATCCGGCTGGTCGCCGCTCGTGGGCCGTGACTCGTGACTCGTGTCCTTAACAGGTGATGAACTTTCAGTCAGGCCTAATTGACTGATAAGGCGATTGAAGCCAAGCTCGGTGAAGATTTCGGAAAGTTTTGGTTTGTCTGGTTCGATAAGTTTGAGGCTGTCATAGTTTATTTTCAGAGGAGCATTGCAGTTTATGGTCACTAACTCTTTACTAAGATAAGCTTGTTCTTTAAATTTGCGTAGATTTTCGCCGCGTTTACCTTTTATTTCCTCAGCGTTTTTATATATTTTATCAAGAGAACCATATTGTTGAATCATCTTAACGGCGTTAATTTCCCCGATTAGCGGTACGCCTGGAACATTGTCAGAAGCATCGCCCTGTAAGGCCAAAACATCGATAAAATCTTCAGGATGAATTTTATATTTTTCAAACAGTGCATCATCATCAAGAACTTCACCTTTTTTGATATCGAAAATATAAGTATGGTCATCGACAAGCTGATACATATCTTTGTCTTTTGCGCAGATGTAGGTATCGATACCGTCTTTTGAGGCTTTTTTGGCGACTGTACCGATTATATCGTCGGCCTCGAAGCCGTCGATGCGTAAGACAGGGATATTCATCGCATCGAGAATCTCCTCAATCCGGTTTATCTGGCTCGGCATATCATCGGGCATCGGCGGGCGGTGGGCCTTGTATTCAGGATAGATTTCGCTTCGGAAGGTCGGGGTTTTGGAATCCATTGCGACAGCGAGCATATCAGGTTTCAGGCGTTGTATCAGGCCGAGAATGGCTGTAGTGAAAATATAGGTTGCTTGTATCGGCTCGCCGGTTGGGGTGGTTAGTGGCCGCATCGGGGCAAAATATGCAGCGTAGATATGTGCGTGGCCGTCTATTATGTAAAGTGTCTTCGCCATTCCATTCTCCGTAGTACTACGAAAGACGAATGCTACTCTGCGAAGTAGCTTTGCCACGTAGCACAAGCCCATTCTCCGTAGTAGACTACTACGAAGGATGAACAGAAATAGTATAATAATACACAGGATAATTAGCCATAGATTTTACCCGCCCTGCGTATTTGATTGATTTTCCTGACAAAGAATATATAATTATAATCCGCAGTAGCGGAGGTGTATAGACAGTATGGTTTTGAGGTTATTGAGTTAAAATGGCAGGCAAAGAATATTCAACTTATCAGCGGGACGTTATTTCGAGATATTATGACAATATCGACGCGATAGCAATGAGCAATTTGCAGGAATTGGTGAGCCAGCTTTACCTTGCCAAAAGCCAGGCTAAGCAGGCTCAGCTCTGGGCCAGAACGCACAAGGCGATGCTGAAGCTTAAGGTAAACCCTGCGATAATTAAGCATATTATGAACAAAAAGGACGTAGTTATTCTTGCGAAGAATCTTGAGGATTGGCTTGGTACCTCGAAACCTCGAAAGCGTAATTTGCCCAAAATTTAAAACTCAAAACTAATCCCGAATGCGTTTTTGGATTGATTTTTATAAGTAGTTCTACTTATTTTTTAGCTACAGAGGACTATATGAAGCTGCCCTGGGCAAGGTAATATTGTAAACTAAAGGCCTTTCAGAGCAGCAAACTCTGAAAGGCCTTTTTTATTGCTCGCTGCAAGTTGACAGCGATATTGACAACATCAGCCAAAACACTTAAGATTCGTAATTCTATTATTTTTGAGAGCTTTAAGGATTTTATAGATGTCTGAGAATAAAGAAAAGAGTTATCGTGATACTTTGTGCCTGCCGAAGACGAGCTTTTCGATGAAGGCCAATCTTACCCAGCGTGAGCCGCAGTTACGTAAAGAATGGGCTAAGGAGGATATCTACGGCCAAATCAGAAAGGCCCGCAAAGGTGCACCGCTGTATATTCTGCACGATGGTCCGCCCTACGCCAACGGCGATATCCACATGGGCCACGTTATCAACAAGGTGCTCAAGGATTTCGTGGTTAAATACAAGACAATGATGGGTTTTGATGCGCCTTATGTACCCGGCTGGGATTGTCACGGCCTGCCTATCGAATCAAAGGTGGTAACGGAGCTGGGTGAGAAGGTGCGCCAGATGAGCAAGCCCGATATCCGCAAAGACTGCATGAAATATGCGGGCAAATATGTCAAAATCCAGAGCAAGCAGTTCCAGCAGCTGGGTGTATTCGGCGATTTTGAAAATCCTTATCTTACATTTAAGCCGCAGTATGAGGCGGGGATTCTTGAGGTATTTGCGGAATTAGTTGACAAGTCTCTGGTCTATAAGCAGCTAAAGCCGATTCACTGGTCGATTGGCTGCGAGACGGCCTTGGCAGAGGCCGAGCTGGAATATAAGGATATCTCATCGCCGAGCATCTTCGTGAACTTCCCGGTAGCTGAAGATAGCATCGCAAAGTTAATTGAACTCGGTCTGGTCGAGCGACGGGAGACGAGCGACGAGTCACGGGTGTGTTTTATGATTTGGACGACTACGCCGTGGACGCTGGCAGCAAATCTGGCTATAGCGGTTCATCCTCACTTAGACTATAAGACGCTCATTTACGAAAAAAACGGACATAAGTTTGTCTCGATAGTTGCAAAGGACCGTATTGAGGCGGTGGTCAAAGCAGGCGGATTAAAAGAAGGACAATACAGCGTTAGTGAAAAGACCGTCAAGGGCAGTGAGCTTGAAGGATTGCGGTACCTGCATCCGTTTGTTGAGAAAAATCCGACGGACAAAGATGCCTTTATGGTAATCCTTGCTGAGTATGTTACGACCGAGGATGGAACAGGTCTTGTGCATATTGCGCCGGGTCACGGCCTTGAGGACTATTTGTCCGGACAGAAGTATGGCCTTGCTATTTATTCGCCCGTGCTTGATGACGGCCGATACGACGATACAGTGCCGAACTGGCTGCGTGGAAAAAATGTCCTTGAGGTCGATACTATCGTAAATAATGATTTGCAGCAGAAGGGTCTTCTTTTTGCGCAGAGCGAGATTGTGCACAGCTATCCGCATTGCTGGCGGAGCAAAGGGCCGGTCATATTCAGGGCAACCGAGCAGTGGTTCATCAGCGTTGACAAAAAGCTGCCCGGCTTAGATAAAAATTTGCGTGCTCTGGCTCTGGAACGTATCAAAGATGTGAAATGGATACCTGCATGGGGCGAGAAACGCATCGAAGGAATGCTTGAATCCCGGCCTGACTGGTGCATCAGCAGGCAGAGAAGCTGGGGACTGCCTTTGCCGGTGTTTGTCAGCAGTAATGGGAAAAGATTGTTGACCAAAGAATCTGTATTGGCTGTGGCCAAGCATATTGCCAAGAAGGGCTCGGATAGCTGGTTTACGGATTCGCCTCAGCAGATTCTCGGAGATGATTTTGACCTGCCGGATGGCCTTTCCTTCGATGACTTGCAGAAGGAGGAAAACATATTCGATGTCTGGTTCGAATCCGGCTGTAGTTGGTATAGTGTGTGTGTAAAAGATGCGGGCTGGCCTGCGCCGGTGGATTTG